>Ga0247823_10000056_pt1 | contig 79657 bp, 94 predicted proteins | sample 13C_PalmiticAcid_2_FD_192426 | JGI IMG/M metagenome (GOLD analysis project Ga0247823, IMG submission 192426) | Soil microbial communities from agricultural site in Penn Yan, New York, United States - 13C_PalmiticAcid_Day30 | ecosystem: Environmental > Terrestrial > Soil > Agricultural land... | reverse complement strand
GTGATGGTGATGATGGTGGGGGCGGGGTTGGCGAGGCTTCCACCCTCGAGGTCCTGGGCTGGGGGCTCTGCGGTGGTTTTGGTGCCGGCTTAAAAAAGCTGGTAATGTGGCCGTTTTTGGACATGTCGGGGTTCATTCAGCATTCTCGCCGATTTTGTGGTTCAAGGTGTTGAAGTAGACCTCATTCTCTTGGCGCCGCGACGCGTCGTTCTGGAACCTGACCGCGTTGGGCCTTGCTTGGCTGAGCATGGTCAGGAGCGAGCTGTGCCAATGGTACCGTATCGTACAGAGTACGGCGTAATATACGCGGTGGACCCGGGCCGCTCGCAAGCCCCAACGTTCGTCCCACCCAGGGACGCAGGCCAAGGGAACTCGAAGCGTAAAATTGGCCAACATCTGAAACGGTGCACGGAGCACAGGGCTTGTTTCGCCGCTTCTCCTTTCAGGGCGTTGCCCACCAGCCGTCTGGGTTCTTTGGAAGAGTCAGAATGCGGCTTCCTCGAAGGCATGCGGAGCGGGGTTCCTATTCTGCCTACGAAGCCCAGCCCTCTGTGGCTCAAACAAAGATGCAATGGCACAGCAGCCCCCTCCCTGTGAGGATTGCTCTTGGGGCGATATGGCCCGGGCTCGGTGCTTCAAGCAACCGGTTTAACTGAAAGCCCGGCTCCTAGATTGCGATCAATCATACATTGTGAAGATCGCGATGGGTTGTGCAGTTGCCCGCGATGACTTCATCGGAGGCGAGGGCAGGGCTCCTTCTCGTACGCGGGCGAGGGCGGGTCGCGAGCACACGCACACAAGCACACGCATAACTGGGGCTGGACACTTCTTTTCGGGTCGAGCTGAAACCTGTCAACAAGTCTCGGAAAGGGGGCAACTGCCATCCATGCAGTTGGGTCCCCGATTGGATGAGGGACAATGGCGCAGCCTCCATCCTCAGAGGATTGCAAAGCATTACCTTAGGAGCACCTCGAGCCTTTCACTGGTTCATCTCGCTGATGACAGCACCGACACCGCCGCTAATCCGCCGCGACCGTGGCAGACAACGCTCCGTGTCTACGGCACCGTGAGTTCGGGCAGTGCTTCAGGCAGAAAGTCCAGACCTCGCAATCATTCTGGTTGGTGACTGGAGACGCACATCCCATCCCGCGCGGCGTTGCGTAAGCAATGCGGTCTCTGTTGCACGGGATGCCGAGCTGGCCGACGACGACGACCCTGTCGTGTCAGAGCATTGCAGAGATACCCCAGGGTCAATGTCAAAGTTTTCCAGGTCTCTACCTCGTTATTTGTCTTGTCTCGTGGCCAGACGTATGTATGTAAAAGCGCCATGCAACGTGGGAACGCAGGGCCGCAGTCCAGGATAAGTTCTGTCGGCCGCCGGACTTCAGCCAAACCCCGAACCGGGGCGAGATGGCTGCAAACCCGCCGGGAGGTAGGATTACTCAGTCCGTGACAAGATCGCCAGCATCCCAAATTGGACACTCCCGTCTTGTCTCCGCCCGAACACCCCGCCGGTTGTGGCATCGCATGCATGTGCTAGTGCACCAAACTCTTCCATCGCACTTGAGTTGGTGGCTGGGTTGGTGTTCGTCTGGGGGCTTTTTTCAACCGATTTGCTGGGGCATCTGCGCCTGGCAGCTTGACGTCAGCGGCCAGGACCAGATTTCGATCGCTATCAATCCCGCAAAAGGGAGGTCAGTCGGCCTCTCGCACTTCGGATCCGTATGTTGACGAAACCGAAAAATACGAAATAACGACAGGGTTCCATGCCACCCCAAGGTAACGTCCAGGATATTAACGCACGCGGCTGGGGGCAAAGACCGAAGTTTCCAAGCCCAAGCCGAGAGAGAACCAAGCGTACGCCCCACTTTCGTGCCGCGACACCGTACTGTGTGAAATGAGAGAAGAGCGCTGACCAATTCAGGGACCCGGCATCCCAGCGGGCTCCCCCCGGTTTTGCTGTGTGGCCTTTTTTGTCCCCGGGGGAGAAAGGCGTCCCAGAACCTTGCCTCCTGCCAAAAGGACGGATTCGAACCACCCAGAATCCAGCCCCTTTCGCTTCCCGTTCATGCGATCGGCGCCAGGGAGTTCCCAGATTAGCCTTGCGGACTGCTGACTGTCCAAGCCTGCCCCATGCGCTAGCGTGGTCCTCTCGTTCTCGCTGCTTGCAAATCCCCGACCCTTCCGGCCCGCTTGTCGCCAGCAACCCCCAACGCCGCCGCGCATCAGAATCTGTTCCCTGAACCGCTCACGAAGCCTCCCAAGGGTCAATCACGAAACACGCCGCCCTCGACTTTTTGATCCCGTTTTCTCTCTCCATCGCCTCACTCTACTATCCATTCTCGCAGCGCCTGTCCCATTTGCCTGCCAAAGACGAGACGAAGCGCGATTCACGGCGCACGCACTCCCGACGACAAACCCGTACCAACGCCGACGCGGACGCCGCTTCGCACCCCACTCGGCCGTCGAAAAGCCCGGTTCTCGCGGCCTGGAATAGCGACTGGGCCAAGCTTGGTCGGCCTGGCGGGCAGCTTGGGGTGATCGGGCGCTGCCCGCAATCCCACCATCATGGCGTCTCCCGAGGGGGAAGTGGCAGATCCCGTCGGACCAGACCTATCAATGCAGAGGTCTCGGTGGGCCACCCGGAAGCTGACGGTTAAGAGCAGCTCCCTCAAGCGTCTATCGCTGAGGGGCAGGAAACACAACAAGGGCGTGGCGAGCGAGAAGAAGAGGGCATCTGGAGGAACCGACATTTCCCAGCCGCCGGCCGATGACGCGCCAAAGGACGACAACAGCGTCGAGGAGGAGAATGGCGACGGCCCAGGACCGAGGCAGCTGTTTTTTGGCCTTCCCTTGCCGCGCGAGCTCCAGGACGACGAGGGAAACCCAATACAGCAGTACACGCGAAACAAGATCCGAACCGCCAAGTACACGCCTCTCTCCTTCATCCCCAAGAACCTGTTCTTCCAATTCCAAAATATTGCCAATGTTTTCTTCCTCTTCCTCGTCATTTTAGTTGTGAGTCTCCCTGGGACCCAGGCCCCCTCCCCACACCTGTTGATGCGAGAGAGTTGACCAAACTCCCTTGTAGATTTTCCCCATTTTCGGCGGCGTTAATCCCGGGCTCAACGCGGTCCCCCTAATATTTATTGTCTGCGTCACAGCCATCAAGGACGCCATCGAAGACTACCGAAGGACCATCCTCGACAACGAGCTCAACAATGCACCCGTTCATCGGCTGGTGGGCAAGGAGAACGTCAATGTGCAGGAGGACAATGTTTCTACCTGGCGGCGGTTCAAGAAGGCCAATTCTCGCTTCTTTGGCTCAGTGTGGCACAGCATTGAGGGATTGTGGACGAAGGATGCGCAGTCAGGACAGCAGACCTTTACTTCCGCCGACGCCCGCATGTCCATTGAGACAAGGGTCACGCCATGGGACCATGCTGCGTCGCCAAACTCGCGCCATTCGATGACATCTCCGCACGAGGAGATTCAAATGACGCCAGTGCCCTCGCCCTTACCTCGCGATCCCGACGACATGCCCACCATTGACTCCGCGATGGACAATGAGGCAGTGCTTCTGCAGAATTTGAAGGGGGACGTCATCAACGAACAGGTGCCCATCTCTGGCAAAGCGAGGTTTCACAGAGACGCGTGGAAAAACCTGGTGGTCGGCGACTTCGTCCGCATCTACAACGATGACGAACTTCCTGCCGACATCATCATCCTGGCCACGTCGGATCCGGACGGCGCGTGCTACGTCGAGACGAAGAACTTGGACGGCGAGACGAACCTGAAGGTCCGATCGGCCCTGCGGTGCGGCCGGACGCTGAAGCATGCCCGCGACTGCGAGCGAGCGCAGTTCGTTATCGAGAGCGAAGCCCCCCAGCCGAATCTTTACAAGTACAGCGGTGCGGTCAAGTGGCGACAACGTGTTCCTTGGGACCCCAAGGCCGAGCCAAGGGAGATGTCGGAGCCCATCAGCATCGACAACATGCTGCTGCGTGGTTGCAATCTCCGCAACACCGAGTGGGCCCTCGGCGTTGTGGTCTTCACCGGCCATGATACCAAGATCATGATGAATGCCGGCATTACGCCCAGTAAGCGGGCCCGCATTGCGAGGGAGCTGAACTTCAACGTCATCTGCAACTTTGGCATTCTCCTCGTTCTGTGCCTAATCACAGCCATCGCCAACGGCGTCGCCTGGGCAAAGACGGACGCGTCCCTGGCCTGGTTCGAGTATGGGTCCATTGGAGGGACGCCTAGCCTGTCTGGTTTCATCACCTTCTGGGCCGCCGTCATTGTCTTCCAGAACTTGATTCCGATCTCGCTCTACATCTCGCTCGAGATTGTGAGAACGCTGCAAGCATTCTTCATCTACAGCGACGTCGGGATGTACTATGACAAGATTGACCAGCCGTGTGTCCCCAAGTCTTGGAATATCTCGGATGATGTGGGCCAGATCGAGTACATCTTTTCGGACAAAACTGGCACGCTCACGCAGAACGTCATGGAGTTCAAGAAAGCAACCATCAACGGCCAACCCTATGGCGAAGCCTACACGGAAGCCCAAGCCGGCATGAACAAGAGAATGGGCATCGACGTTGAGCAGGAATCAAAGACGATCCAGGCCGAGATCGCCGAGGCCAAGGTCAGAGCGCTCCGCGGGCTTCGGGAACTCCACAACAACCCGTATCTCCACGAAGAAGACTTGACGTTTATCGCCCCCGATTTTGTCGAAGATCTTGCGGGTAAGAACGGTCCCGAGCAACAACAAGCGAACGAGCATTTCATGCTGGTCCTTGCCCTCTGCCATACCGTCATCGCCGAGAAGCAGCCAGGCGACCCTCCCAAGATGCTTTTCAAGGCCCAGTCTCCAGATGAGGCGGCGCTGGTGGCCACCGCGCGCGACATGGGTTTCACCGTTCTCGGCTCGGCTAATGACGGGATCAACGTGAACGTGATGGGTACCGACCAGCACTACGCCGTCCTCACCACGATCGAATTCAACTCGAGCAGGAAAAGGATGAGCGCGATTGTCAGGATGCCCGACGGCAGGATCCTCCTCTTCTGCAAAGGCGCCGACAGCGTCATCTACTCTCGCCTCAAGAAGGGCGAGCAAGCCGAGCTCCGCCAAGAGACGGCCAAGCATCTCGAGATGTTCGCCGTTGAGGGTCTTCGAACTCTCTGCATCGCCGAGAAGGAGCTCTCGGAGGAGGAGTATCGCGAGTGGAGGAAGGAGCACGACCTGGCTGCCACGGCTCTGGAGAATCGCGAGGAGAGGCTCGAGGAGGTGGCCGATAAGATCGAGCGGGACCTCACCTTGCTGGGCGGGACGGCCATCGAAGACCGTCTCCAAGACGGCGTTCCAGATACGATCGCATTATTGGGTGATGCGGGAATCAAACTCTGGGTCCTCACGGGCGACAAGGTCGAGACCGCCATCAACATCGGGTTTTCCTGCAACCTGCTCAACAATGACATGGATCTCCTTCGGCTGCAGGTCAATGAAGACGAAGCTGGCTTGGCGACCGAAGAAGAGTATCTCGCGATGGCCGAGGAGCAGCTCGACGCTGGCCTGTCTAGGTTCCACATGACGGGCAGCGACGACGAGCTGAAGAAGGCCAAGAAGGACCACGAGCCCCCCGCTGCCACCCACGGGCTCGTTATTGACGGGTTCACGCTTCGGTGGGCACTCAGCGACACCCTGAAGCAGAAGTTTTTGCTGCTTTGCAAGCAGTGCAAGTCTGTGCTCTGTTGCCGTGTCAGCCCCGCACAGAAGGCCGCCGTCGTCGCCATGGTGAAGAACGGCCTCGACGTCATGACCCTCTCTATCGGAGACGGAGCGAACGACGTGGCCATGATCCAAGAAGCAGACGTCGGCGTCGGCATCGCTGGCGTGGAAGGACGGCAGGCCGTCATGTCGTCCGACTACGCCATCGGTCAGTTCCGCTTCTTGCAGAGGTTGGTGCTGGTCCACGGCCGATGGTCCTACCGTCGCTTGGCAGAGTCGATTAGCAACTTCTTCTACAAGAACATGGTCTGGACCTGGGCCATCTTCTGGTACCAGATCTTCTGCAACTTCGACGTGTCCTACATCTTCGAGTACACCTACATCCTCTTGTTCAACCTCCTCTTCACGTCAGTCCCGGTTATTCTTATGGGCGTCCTGGACCAGGATGTGAGCGACACGGTCTCGTTGGAGGTGCCCCAACTCTATCGGCGTGGCATTGAACGGAAGGAGTGGACTCAAACGAAGTTCTGGTTAGTGTTTCCAGCCGCTTTTTTTTTCTCGTGTGGTTCAAACCTTGCTAACGCAACTCCTGTAGGGCTTATATGATTGACGGCGTTTACCAGTCGATTATGAGCTTCTTCATCCCGTTCATCTTTGTCGTTCTCACGACTACCGCCGCCGGAAACGGGCTCGACGTCTCGGAGCGCACACGGTTGGGATGCTACATCGCGCACCCGGCCATCTTCACCATCAACGCCTACATTCTGATCAACACCTACCGGTGGGATTGGCTGATGCTTCTGGTTGTCCTGATCAGTGACATCTTCATCTTCTTCTGGACCGGCGTGTACACTTCGTTCACGTATGCTGCTGGTTTCTACCAGGCCGCACCCCAGATCTATCAGCAGTTGACCTTCTGGATGTGCCTGATCGTCACCCCGACCATCTGCCTGCTTCCACGCATTGTGGTCAAGTGCATTCAGAAGCAGCGGTTCCCCTACGATGTGGATATTGTCCGGGAGCAGGCCAAGCTGGGCCAGTTTGCCAATGCCGACGCGGCGGCTGCCGCTGCCGCTGTGACAAGCTCGACCGAAGCTGTCGAAGGCGCCTCGGCCAAGTCGTCAACATCGTCGGGCAAGATGTCGGGCCGAAGCCGCAAGGCGAAGCACACGCAGTACGCCAGCGTGGACGAGGACAGACGTCCAATCTACCCACCCTCGATCGCTACGCATAACACGCGCGGGCAGAACGGGAGCGACGGAACGACCTACATCATGCAGAGCCGAGCGTCGGCTGAACTGCAGGAGCAGGACGAGATCGGGATCGAGCCGGAGCGGGCGACCACTCGGCCCTCGATCGACCGCTGCAGGCCGTCGTACGACAGGATACGGCGGTCGATGGACCGTGTCCGCCCCAGCTTCGAAGCCAGTAACGATTTCACTTCGGCTGCCCGTCTCAGCCGAATCGAGTCGTCGCATTCGGCCCAGGGCCTGCCGGGCCAGCGGCGGTTCAACCTGACCACGGTGAGGAAGCGGGGCCTGTCTGCTTTCTCCAAGAAGAGCATTGACCCGTGATGGCTTCACGGCCTCGCTGGTGGTCTCCGTTGTCGTTTGTTTTCTTATCTGTTCGTGTTTTGTTTACCCATCTTGTTAGATATCCCAAACGCGTGGTGCGGGCGTGCATGAAGGAGGTTGCATGATATTCCACATCCACATCCGCGAAGCAAGAGGCAGGAGGAGAGGCACAAATATTGTTGCCATGGTTGTTGTTGTCGTTGTTTGGTGGTGGGGGAAAAGTTGGTGTCGGGGGGGTGAAGGGGAGCATGGGGCAAGCCCACAACGGCTTCCGCCCCGGTCGGTATCGATGCTGTTCAACAGCGCGGTTTCTCTCTACGTCTTTTGGTTTTCCTCTGTTTTTCTCCATGGCACACGGCGTTTTGGATGGATGCATTTGCGAAGCTGGGAGGTTTATGTTCCGAAGCGACTTGAACTTGCGTTGTTGCTGTACAATACGAGAGTCATTTTGCATATACACTTTGTTGAGAACGTACAGAGTGCACTACTGTAAGCGGTACTTTGAGCTCCGAGCTGGAAGCTGTGCTCCGTTGTGAAGATTTCGTCACATACAAGGCTCAGGTCGACCTGTCCGGCCACCGTTGTCGGTTCATCAGGGGAGGGAGGAGCCGCTGTGGATTCCCTCATTGATGGATGTTCTGGAAGGCGCGCCGAGTCTGCGCCTGATGTGGGCCACCAAAGAACCCTGCTGGCTGCCCCTGTCAAACCCCTGAGCCAAACCACCAAAAAGTGGCGTGAGTTGAGAGTGCCAGCTTCGAGCATCGCGTGTCGGGCAGCTTCTCCGTCTTTTGCAACACTCCGTTTCTCTACCGGCGTCAAAGCTCGCCGGGCAGTCGATGCGAGTACCCGTTGCTACAGTAATGCGCTGAGACTGTTTTGGACATCAAGGGCGGCGACAATGGCGACAGAAGCAGCAGGGAGTCTGCTCGAGCAACTCCGCGTCGCCTTCCAAGACTTGGTCAGGTGAGTACTGAGGTCCATTGAGACTCAGACATGGCCTAGACGGCAACACTGACGGGTGATCTAGGCTGGCCGACGTTCCCGAACTTGCATGGGCGCTTCTCTGGACGGGCCTGGGCGCCGCGACCCTCGTCTACCTCGTGGTGCGCGAGAACGACAAGCCGATCCGGTACACCGTCCCAACGCCCAAGAGGCCCGAGAAGATCGAGATTCTTGACGAGCCCGCCATCAAGGTGCGCATTCTTACGATTTCCCAGACCAGCCCCCATAGCATAGCTAATAATGTTGCGTCGCGTCCAGGTCTCGGGCTCTACCGCCGTGCAGTGCTATGCCCCCGCGACTGGACAACTTCTCGGACTCGTGAATCCCTCGACGACAAACGCCATTGACCGAGCCGTCGAACAAGCCCAGGCCGCGCAGACCAAGTGGGCCACCACGTCCTTCCGCGAGCGGCGAGCCGTCCTCCGTTCCATACTCCAGTATGTCCTGGACAACCAAGAAGAGATCTGTCGCGTGGCATGTCTCGACAGCGGCAAAACCATGGTGGACGCACAGCTAGGCGAGGTTCTGGTGACGACTGAGAAGCTCAAATGGACCATCGAGCACGGAGAGAAGGCCCTGCACCCGTCCCGGAGGCCGACAAATCTGCTCCTGGCTTACAAGCGCAACACGGTTTACTATGAGCCTCTTGGGGTCGTGGCCGCTCTTGTCAGCTGGAACTACCCCTTCCATAATCTGATTGGCCCCGTTATCAGCGCGTTATTCTCTGGCAACGGCATTGTGGTCAAGGTCTCGGAGCAGACAGCCTGGAGTTCTTCCTACTTTGCCAACATCGCCCGCGGCGCCCTCGTCGCTCACGGCCATGACCCGGCCCTCGTCCAAACACTCGTCTGCTGGCCGCAGACAGCAGGTCATATCACTTCCCACCCGGGAATCAGCCACATCACCTTTATCGGCTCCCGCCCCGTCTGTCACAAGGTAGCTGCTTCTGCCGCCAAAGCCCTGATTCCCGTCGTCGCCGAACTGGGCGGCAAAGACGCCTCCATCGTGCTCGACTCGGTCAGCAAGCGCGACCTCCCCCGCGTCATCGAGATCCTTATGCGCGGCTCCTTCCAAGCCTCGGGGCAGAACTGCATTGGCATCGAGCGCATTGTCGCCGCCCCCGGCATCTACGACCGCCTCGTCTCCATCCTCGAGCCCCGCGTGCGTGCCCTCCGCCTCGGCCCCACTGCCGACGTGGGCGCCATGATCTCCGACACCTCCTTCTCCCGCCTCGAAGCGCTGATCGCAGACGCCGTCCAACACGGCGCGCGCCTGTTAGCAGGCGGCAAGCGGTTCATCCACCCGGACCACCCCAAGGGGCATTACTTCACGCCGACCCTGCTCGTCGACGTGACGCCGGACATGGCCATCGCCAACGAGGAGTGCTTCGCGCCCGTCATGGTCCTGATGCGCGCCCCCGCGGCGTCGGCGGAGGCCATTCTCTCGGTCGCCAACGCGCCCGACTTCGGGCTAGGCAGCTCCGTCTTTGGCGCCGACTCGGACCCGCGCATCCCCCGGATCGTCAGGGGCATCAAGGCGGGCATGATCGCCGTCAACGACTTTGGCGCGACCTACGCCGTGCAGATGCCCTTTGGCGGCGTCGCTGGGTCCGGCTACGGTAGGTTTGCCGGCGAGGAAGGGCTCCGCGGCCTATGCAACGTCAAGGCCGTCTGCGAGGACCGCATGTCGTGGCTGGGCATCCGGACGGCGATCCCGCCGCCGATGCGGTACCCTGTCATGGACCAGGAGAGAGGTTGGAGGTTTGCGAGAGGGGTGGTGGAGGTTGGGTACGGGATGGGTCTTGCGAGGAAGGCTGGGGGCGTGTTGGGGATTATGAAGAACAGCTAGAGGTCGCGTCTAGCTGAATGAAGGCGCTGTCGGAGTAGGCAGAATCGAAGCACTTGCTGTAGAATACCCAATAATTACCTGCAATCTAATACCATAATCTCGAGAGGCGCTTCCAAGTTTAACTGTTCCTTGTGGTCAGGGGGGGCGTCTTCACGGGCAGGGTTCTGTTTCGCGGGCCGCTGTTTGTTGGAAAAGTATCCCATTTCCTTATTGTATCTACCACAAACACTAGCGCACCCCGACCCTGCTTCATATCCCGTCGTCGGCTGTCTCTCGTGCCATGAGCCTCTCGAACCTAAGTAAGGAAGGGTATCCCAATCATCTACTTCAACCACCCCCGGCCCCCCCATCTAGAGTGCCCGCCAGTCCCCGGAAGACCAGGAGATTCCCCGATAGCGTGTATATGTACTGAGAAAAGAGAGAAAATGTGGCGGAAAAAGAGCCCAAACTATATCCTCCCCCATCATCTCATCTGCCTGGTCTCTTCGTCTTCATCTTCAACCAACCCCGCCCTTCCAAAGGTGTGTGAGCGAACGTTGGTGGCTGGTATGAAATGAAATCGACCATTTGTAATGGAAAAAAAGCAAACGGGAAAACGCCCACTTCCTGTATGCCAGCCGCAGTGTATGGCCCTCTTCATCCCGTCATCCCATCGAGTCCAGCCCAAAGTAGTGGTGCGTATCAAACAAATGCCACGCACCAGCGCCGACTCAGACCCTCTAACCCCTCGTATCGTTGAAACTTCATCGACCCCCTGGCCCTTCTAGTCCTCTTCAAACCGCAAAACAGTTGTTCGATAAAAAAGGCATCCGGCGTCTGTCACAACAGTGACACCGGATACTGGTCAAACTTGTCGCATCTAGAGCATCCCCAGATGTGGTCCCATTAAAGACTCATCGTCAACCACTCCCACTCCTGCGGGCCGGCGCGGTGACTGCCCGGGCCAGCCAACGGCCGCTGCATTGTACCGAACCCATTGGCGAGGTTCAGGCTGCTGGTGCTCGGCTGCATCGCGGCCAGTCCGGTGCTGGAGCCCAGCGGCCGCGCGGCGGCCTCGTTCGACCCGGTCGAGCTCTCGGGACTGTCGATGTCCATGCTGCTCAAAGGCTGCTCCACAATGCTCTTGCTGTGGCGGCGTTGACGCTTCGAGGACAGCGTCGCTGTGCGCGTCAGCGAGGCCGCGCCGGGGCCCGGTGCGTTCTTAGGGGGCGCTGCAGCAATCGGGATGACGCCCTTCCCGCCGGTTACTCCGCTGGACGAGCCGGCGCTTCCATGGAAGCTCGTCGGCGTGTTTCCGGCCGTGTTCCCGGCCGACGCGGAACCGCTGGCGGGGCTCTCGCTGCCATTGACACTGCTGGCTCGGTTCTGGATTGCCGGCGGTGTGCTCGCCTGCGCGGGAGGGGAAATCACGCTAACGGATACGGAGAGCGTTGAACCCTTCTTGGTGATGCCTCCCGAGGAGGTGGCGGTTTTCCTGGACCGGGTGCTTGTGCCTCCAACCGGGAGGCCTGACCCGGAGCCGCGGTTTCGCTTCTTGATGACATCCGTCTTCAAGCTCAGGGGGCGAACGACACCGTGGAGTTTGAGGAACAGACCGCATGCGTTGCACAGGGGTTGGCCCTCGGGATTGCGACGCCAAAGTGGCGTCGTCTGGGTAAAGCAGTTCGTACACGTTGTCGGCGTGTTACTGCTGGAATTAGTGCCTGTGCTGCCCTCGCCCTGGTTGCCTCCTGCCGCCTGCAAGTTGGTTGTTGATCCATGTCTCGACACTGGAGGAGGAGACGAAGGCCGGCTGGTGGAAACGGAGGAAAATCCCGAATTCATGTTCGTGTCGGCCGGCGGCGAGTTTGGTGTCGACCTTGCCAGCCTGTCGAAGGGGTTGCCCCGGCTTGCCAACCCGGGCGTCGACGCGTTCCTGGGCACCCTTCCAAGACGCCCATTCGCGGCCCGGAAAGACTGAGACTGCGACCTGTTAAGGCCGCCTCCTTCCCAATCCCCACTTGACTCAACATAGTCGGTAGTCGTACCACCTATTGTCACCTGCTTGCGAGGGGGCCCGGCAGGATATCTGGCCGCCTGCGTGCTAAAGTTGCCGGGCAGAGACGGATCCCATTGCATTGACGTGTTGTCGAACCCGTTATCCTCCATCGCTTGGGGGGAGAAGTCCTGCGGAATCGGAATGTTGCGGTCAGCAAAGGCACCACCGTCCTCATCATCCGAGTCGGCGCCGAACGAAAACATGCCGTCCTGGCTCAACCCAACAGCAGGTGAACGGGCAGGAAGGTCCTGCTGGAACACACGCGTCGGGTCGATATGGCCAAAGGAGTTCGTCGCGGTGAAGGTGGACGCGGGCTCCGAGGCACCGGTGGTAGCGGCAGGAAACATCAAGTTGCCATTGACGCCGTACGGAAATTGGGCGCCCAGTGCATTGGTCATGCCTGGATGGGCAACCCTGAATGGCTGCTGGCGTGGATGGCGCATGTCCATGGACCCGAAGTAGAAGCCATCGCCGTCGCCGAGCGGGTGCGGCGTAGAAACAGCGGACTGGTACGCGGAGCCGGGGGGTGAGTACATGTCTGTGCCCAGTGAGGTCGAGGCCATCGAGGCACTATTATAGATGGTGGAGAATGGGTCGTGGGACACCATGGGCGAACTGGCGGGGGAGAAGGAGAAGTTCTGCTGGAAGGGGCCGGCAGAGGTGATGATCGGGTCGTTCTCCAGGCGGAAGGTGTCGAGTGGGAAGGGGACGCCCGTGTGATTGGACGGCTGTGGGATGGCAGCGTCCTGGTGTAAGTGGTCGAGCGAGTACTCCTGAAGCTCCGAGTCGGCGTCGACTCCGTCCGCGGCAAAGCCGCTGTTGACGGCGGGAACCTGCGGCGAGAAATTGGCCGGACGCTTCCGGGTCTGTTGAACACAAGCAAAGATCAGATGGCCGTCGCAAGTAGAGAGGGTGACTTTCATTGGCAATACGAAGCGGCGAAGGGAACAATGGGGTCGTGCCAGAGTCGTCCTTAGACATAACGAGAGACACAAACTTACAAGTTGGCCCGTCTCATCGATGCTGGTCTTGCGGGTGTGTCGAGGGAGATAGCCAAACTCGTCCTGGACTCTCTGGTGGGCGGCAACGGGCACCGATTGGGGGATCAAGTGCTGGGCGGGCTCCTTGCGAGACTTGATGGGAATGGCGCCGGCCATGGTGTGGGCCGACTTCTCGGCCTGGCGCATGGTTTCCGGGGTCGGCGTCAGGGCGAGGCCGGCCGGTGTTCCTACGTTGTCGTTGTTGATGAAGTCGTCCAGGTTCATAGGGTCAGACTGCAGCGGGGCATGCTCCGAAGACTTGCGCAATTGCGCAATCCCGCTCGGGGCATTCGCTGCTGGGTCTGGGACACGGCTGCTCCTTCGTTGGCCCGTCAGGTTAGCACGTTCCTCTCCAAACTCTCCCCGAGCCATGCAAAACTCGCACTCTCACGGCAAAACCCAGGGAACAACATACTTTACTGCCCTGGCTGCTGCCCTCGTTCTCAGCAACTTGAGATGCATCATCCGCCACGTCAGGTTCTCCATGCGCTCCTGGGCAGGCAAGAGCTGCTTCGTCCTTGCGTAGAACCTCCAGATCTGGGTGGCTAGCGGGTCCTGCCTCTGCATTTCCTCCAAACTCTGGCTCTCGCGAGATGCGCCTTGCTGGAACGGCGGGAAAGCGGTGGCGCGCAGCATGTCATGGTGAGCACCGCCGGGCGTCAACTGGGGCTCGAGGCGGAAATCCTGCAGCCCGGGACGCAGACGGCCAGGACCTGCCGCTGCCGCCGCCGTCGCCGACCTCGCGGCTGTTGCTGCGGCCGGACTGGTGCCGGGGGCGGGCGCGTACGCTTGGTCGAGCCGGTGGTGTGTTTTCCGGGTGGCGGTCGCGGCGTCGCCGGGCCTTCGCGGGAAGCGGAAGTCGTGCTCTGTCATGGTGGGATGCATTGGAGTCAGCGGACTCGACGCCGCAAATGGGTTCGTCGTGGTCGCTGCCATCGCAGGGTGCAATGGGCGAGACCTCGATCAGAAACAGCGAGTCGGGATGAAGAAGAGGGACGCAAAGAAGCGTTGGCTCCGTTGCTCTCGGTTTTGGTCTTTCCCCACGCTCGGGTGGCAGCACAGGCCTGCCCCTGTGGTGCAGGTCTGCTGGGGCCCTTTGGGGGGCTTCCAAGGGGGGAAGGCTTGAGTGGGCTCGTGTGGGTGGGCACAGGCCTGGACCAGAGCAAGGAAGGTCAGGTCTGCAACGACACCCACAGATCGCACAGCACCTCGACTGTGTGGACTTCTGTCTGTATTATTCGGCTGTGCGATCGTGGCAACGAGCCTGGCGCTTGGCAAGCGGTGTGAAATGGCAGCCAGGCTCAGAGAGGCAACAATGCAGGGTGAAAACGCTTATTTTGGCTTTTACGTTTTTCGAGGAAAGTTACTCAAAAGATGGTGAGATGGGAAAGAAGGGCCGGCCGGCAAAGCGCCAGCAGGTATCTGAGCTCCGCTCACTCGCCGGCGTGCAGCCGGGAACAGAGAGATGCAGCCCCTGCTCGCTGGTTGCTGACAAGTCCCGTCGACCGACCCCGCCAGCGCCTCGTGGGAACGGGTGGATTGCGCGTGGGCCTGCTTGCAATGGGTAAAAAAAGGAAAACAGAGAACAAAGAGTAGACCAACCACCTTCATTGATCCATAGGGTACTGTGCAAGGGTGTAGAGCCAATGTCACGGACCGCGATCCTGAGGACATACACAACACAAGTCCGTCATTGCAGAGTCCTCTTTTCGTCAAGAATCGGGTCGCCGCGGCGTGCATCCCACTCGGGAGCGAGGCCGACAGGGGCCTGTGCCTCGAGGCTGCTTGGCTGGGGCAAGCGCACGGAACGAGGTTGGCGTCCCACGCCGATTCGATCCCTTCGCCGCACTCGTCCAACCGCCCCACCGCCCGATCTTTAGGTTCCAAAGCCAATGCTGTCGTATCCATGGATGGGCTGGAAACACCTTTTCTAGTCGCAGTATTGAATCCATTGGGTTGCAGTCTGCTTCCACTGTTTCAAAGCATTCCCTTCTGGGTTGGAGCATGGATGGCAGCTGGAGGGCAACTCTCAAGGTCGATTCTGATAGTGAGCACCCATCTCATCCACAGAGAGCACACAACAGATGAATGCTGGGCATCCAACTGGCAGGAATCACGCCTCTATTCTGCCAAAAATCCCCTAGATCCAGTGTATACACGTTGAGAACCTGGCCTCAAATCTCGAGTTCATTTCGAAGACTGTATCCTATGCAGAGTCGTCATTGAGAAGATGGAAAGGGCACGCGGCGGCGTGGGTTGTAGCCAACCCAAAGTCACTGGTACTTGTTCCGCCCACTCCAGTCAGCCCTGGTGCAGGGTGGGATGTGGGGTGTCTTGGCGAACAAATGTCTCCACGTTGCCATGTGTTGTGCAGGACGGGACCTCTCCCGTGTCGGTTTTTCCCTTCCTCAAAGGCCCGGGACTCCGGGTATGCGCGGGAGAAGCATTGCAGAAGGCGGTGAGTAAATGTACTCTAGGTAGTAGGTATCTTGACAGAAAACTCCTGGCACAGTGGAGAAATTCAGGGCGTGATGGGGCAACCGTCCTGTGTACACAGTATGGCGTCGGTATGATAGCCTCGGCCAATGACGGTTCGGCGCAGCCGCAAAGTCACCCTCGTTTTGTCCTGGTCGAGGCTGGGGGACAAGGGCTGTCTTGCGCTGGCGTCGTCCAGAGGAGGGCGCCCGGGTAATGTACCAGGGTCGCTGACAACCCCTCACATGCCCATTCGTCGTTCCTGGTGCTTCTTTCACCAGATCGATCGACTTGACCCCAAACTCCCCCCAACCTTCCCCCTGGCTCTCAGATGAGTGTTGCAGCAGCCGAGACTGCCATCCCACGCAATGTCTGCTGCGGCAGGCAATGCCGGGGTTAGCGGGAACCTGCGGCAGCACTGTGTGCAGTGGGAAGAGGGCGAAACTGGCGAAAAGCTGTCCACCGATCAAATGGCGGAAGGCCAGCGACACCCTTCAGTCTTCATCCAAATACTCTGTAACGAAGGCTTGAAGTCGCCATTCCGGATCGCCCAGCATGGATGGGAGACGGGCAGAGTGCCGGCTTCTCCATGTCAGCGGCGTTCGAGATTGTGTATGAAATACGGAGTCCTCCGTAGACAGGACGGTCCGTGTGAGGTTTCCGGATGTCTGCTCCCTCGCTCGTCGTCATGCTGTCACCCCACTCCGAAGCCCAGCAACTCGGAGGAGGTCTCGACCGGTGTGGGGTGCCGCCTTCACCTCTTTCAAAAGCATTGGGAGGCTTTGTGGCTTGAGGGATTATGCGTGGTATTAATAAATTAAAAAGGCGGCGCGAAGCTCCAGTGATGGAATGCTCACATTCTCTCCTTCAGCAGCGCACTCTCAAGATGATGGCGGAGAGGAAAAGGCACGAGTACCGGGTACAAGTCCACTTCGACCAGGGTCCACCACACCTGCATGGGAGCCCCCACTCCGGAATCAAAAGAACGTGGAACCGAAGCCGTCGGCTCAACCCTGAAATCAGAGAAGGGGTGTTTGTTGTTGTGGGCGGACGGGCTGTGTAATTAGACCAATCCCTTGCCCCTTGTTGAATAGCCAAGCTATTTTCTTGCTGCTATGCAGTCCCCTCAACTTTTTCGCGAAGTTTTGCGTGGTACGGAGTACAGAGTTGGGACGGCCAAACCTGCTTCAGCTTCGAGGCACCTAAGGCTGGATGCTGCTCAGTTTAGCCTAGTGCTCGCATGGGTTGGCCCACTTCGAGCTGGGTACCACAGGAGTCGCATCCTGCAACGGCCACTTTCCCATCTCGAGCCGCAAAAAAGGCCGCCTAAAAACGCCAGGGGGTCCGCTCCCCAGCAGCCAGTCGTGGTCGCGACTTGGCGAGCCTTGCGAGTCGCAACAAAACTTCATCCAGCGAACACAAATGGAACAGAAACGACGAACACAACCCGACGTACGTCGTAGGGGCTGCTTCACGCTAAGGCGTTTGGGTGAGCTTTCCGACGCGTCCCCGATGCCGCACTCTCCCCACTCGAATTTAGCCTTTGCGGGCCACCAGCGTCGGCAACAACCGGAACGGCCTCGCTTGCAGCCTTCCGAATCCTCGCTCCCAAGTGGTGCACCTGCCGCCTCTCCACAGAAGGATCCTTTCAATCTTCGCCCATCCCCGGAATCGGCCCGTGAGACGGCTCCCGAGTCGGTGGAGACTAAACACCAAGTTCATTTGTCTTCAAGTCGTCCGTCCGATTTCGCTGCAGAGCACAACTCTTGTTCTGGAGGATACCTCACCTCCTTATCAGAGGTTGATAACGGAGGCCGTGCGACAGCTGCTGTGGAGGGTGATTCCGAAGTTAGCGGCCCCGCTACGGATACTCCGTACAATCACATGCGGCACGTCGATGCTTCACTCGTCGTTCCCTTGTCCCTGCGTGGTAACTCTGCACAGAGTAACTATTCCGTATGAAAGACGGCATCCACGGTGACATCGGTGGGTCTGCTGCCGGATGGTGGGACATGGTCGCCGGGTCTCAAGTGGTGTCTCCTGCAAGGCACTCTCTTGCGTCCTCTGGAACGACCTCCGGCAGCAGACGAGAGGACTTCGGCTGCGCTCCGTCCTGAACACGGAACGAGAGGACATGCAGCTCGATTCATGCTCTCTAGCTCCTGCTGGATTCGTTGAGCGCCCGTGGTGGTGGCTGATCAGGAGAGGATGCCCAATGAGAGTCTTGGGTCCCCGTGGGGGCTGGTTGCCACCGACCGTGGGAGACGGGATGGTGCGTGGGGGTGGTTGATGATTGTCCGACTCACTGATATGAATCGATTGTTCTGAACGATGACAGATCAATAAGCCCAGGCGTTGAAGCAAACCCTAACCCTGGTCCCAGCCCCTGAGCCGAGGGACAGCAGGACCATGGGAGACATGACGGACGAAGGGCCCAACAAGCGGAGGATTGACGCCGGTAACCATGGTGTGCTTGGGCCATACAAGGCGGTTTGGATTGGCGATGTCCGCGGCCTCGAGTTCAAGAGAAAGGAGCTGGGACTGGCTGGGGCCATGCCAGCCTATAAATACCCCTATTCAACGCAGCCTGCTGTCCTCCTGTCCCTTATCGCCCAGGCCTGTGATGGCCCTGCGCCGTCCATTCAGGGTCTGGCGATCCCGATGACGGTCATTTCGCAATCTGTGACATGTGTGAGCGCATACATATGTGCATCGTGCGCTGTGGGTGAGCCTGAGCAGTACGTACTGTCCCTCTCGGTTTATCGGCAGGCGGCCCAGCCCAATGATTGAACTGAAATCTGGAACGCATAGGCTCGACATCGTCGACAACATCTTGCATGCATCTTTGTCCCGGGAATGCCCCTCCCGCTCTGCAAGTAGGGTCATGATTGCCTCCCTGCTCCTCCGTGCCGAGGCCGACTGGCCAAAGGAGATGGGGGTTCCCAGAACAAACTCAACCTGAAACATATCCGGAGACAAGCAGTCATACCTTGAACAGAAGCCTCACCTTTGTGCATACTTTCAGTATTTCCTCGTCCGAGTGTCGAGCCCCGACTTCAAGTGCTCTCCTCCATCGCACCCCTTTTCCCCAAGTTGATGGCCGGAAACCATGAGCCCCAGCGAAATTCGGACAAACACCACCTCAGCATCTCTTTTGTACTTAACGCAATGCCACATATCTAGCATACACACCACGAGACAGACTCGTGCCCCGAGTTCTCAACCCAAATTCTGCACTTCGTCAACTGTCCGGTTGCCCAGGGCAAACACCCTTGCTCAGGGGGCTGTGGCAGAGCAAGGTCGGCGTTGATATGGAGCAAGGTCGGCGTTGATATGGAGCAAGCCTCATCGCAGCACCTACGAATATAGCGCAAACAAAGTTGACTCTAGAACACCGACAACTCTTAGAGCCGAATAAAATCGCTCCTCAGTGTATCTGCACCGCGGATACTCATACTGTTTCTCTCCACCCAAACATACGCAAGCTCAGCGACCCGTCAGATGCACGACGTGCACTCCAACGGCATTTGGAGGCTGCAACGCACCATGTGGAGATTATTTTTACAAAGAAGGAGCAGTACCGGCTGTTTCCGAGACATGGTATGAGTTAAGTACTTGGGAAGGAAGCCCATGTTTTTGGGCCGGAGCAGAACGGAACGACAGAGCAGCCACCTGCCCCCAGTTTCTTGATGGTCTCCGTTCCAAGATCAAACTGATGGCAAGTAAGGTAGCTGGACAAGCCCTCTACCAAAGGGATCACCTCAATTTCATCAAATCCATTAGCCGGTGTGGCAAGCCCAAGCACACTTGGTCACTGAGGTATCATTCTTTCCCAACTTCATAACTAGGTATCCTTCCTCGACTAGACGCTGCCGGTGTCAAAGGGTTTTCTGTTAAGTGCCAGAAAAAGGGATCCCAAAACCTCAACTTTATCAGATTACCCCAAAAACTGACCCAAAGAAATATCCAGTCCACCATCCCCTTTGCCCCTGAATCGTCACTCATAAGCAAACCCATCCCCACAACGCATCAACTCAAAGCAGCGCGGCAACAGCAACAACACCGCCGAGCACAGCGCCCATAACCTTCACCCCCAAAGCTTCATTCCTCCCAGCAGCGCCCGGCACCGACGACCCAGACCCGGTCGCGCCCGCACCACCACCGCTGCCGCCACCATTACCGCCGCCACCGCCACTGTTGCCCGCAGTCTGGGTAGCGTCCCCGATGATGCTCGTGCTCGTCACGTCCCCGCTGACAGCCTTTGCGACGGTCGCGAGCCCGACCGACGTCGACAGCGCCGTCACGCCGCCGCTGCTCGTGACCGTCACCACCCGCGTGACCGTCTCCGTGACGGTGGTCCACGCCCAGCCCTTTCCCCAGGGACCCCCTATTTTTCATAAAACAAATGTGTCAGTTGTGTTTTCTTACTTGTCCTCTTTTAATGCCAGTGATTGTGATGTGGAGGAGATGGTAGCATCAAAGAATACAGCTCCGTCGTCACCCCTCTCTTATGATCGGAAACCAAAACAAAAGGGGGGTCAGGGGGTGAGAAGCACACTTACACGGAGAACCACCGGCGCCTCCCCGCCCGTACCCGCCGGGCCCGCCGGCCCAGACATTGCCGTTCCACTCGCAGCCCGTGACGGTGTAGACGCCGCCGGACCAGGTGCGGGTCCACTGATCCCACTCATCACGGTCGTTCTGACCGTCGCTGTTCCAGTCCTGGTCGCCCGGACCGCGGTGCCCGCCAGGGCCGCCGCCGCCGCGACCGCCACCCCAGGTACCGCCGGGTCCGCCAGGGCCCCAGTTGCCGGTGTATGCTGGGGTGAGGGGAGGATTTGTCAGTTCAACCGAGCAGAGAGGGGGGGTGGGAGTGATGTGTGTACCTGGCGCAGAGATGGTGTACACCCCCGTGGAGCCCGAGGCGCTGCACGAGGACCACTGCGAGCAGAGAGAGGAGGAGAGCGAGCTGTACGAGACAGCGGCCGTGGGTGTGGCCGAGCAGGCCGACTGGAGGCAGCTCGACACGGAGGCGCCCTGGGTCGCGGAGCAGTAGCTGGTGGGCGCCGGCCAGGAGGAGGCGGTGGCAGAGGACCACCACGAGGAGAAGCAGGTTTGCTGTGAGAGGCCCGGGTCAGTTACGTATCCCTGCTGGAACCGCCAAGTTTGGTGGAAAAGGGAGGGGAAAGACGAACAGCACAGTCAGGCGCGCCAGCCCACCATTGGGCTTGGACAAGTGCCCCTGAGCCAAGGAGGGCGGTTATGGTAGTGGTCTTCATGGTGAGTGAGGTGTAGAAGCTATGGAAGATGGACAGCAGAGAGACTCGGCGTCAAAGACCACGGTTCTGTCTGCCAACGGCTGGGCAGTGATTGCGAGGGGCCAAGCATGGATTTGTTGAGATTTATACTTGGAAACCCGCCGGTCCCTGCACACTACGGTATAATAGACCTTGCCGTGCATGGCACATGCGAGCTCTGCCGAAAAGCCGAATCTAGCCTGGAGTCCCCGGGGCTTCTCCGGTCCGCTCGGGGACCTCAGCGAGCACTAGAAGCGAAGCGACACCGCCACCGGGCCGTTGCCGCGCGGCCTTTCACCACCCAAGTCGCCCTCATTCCAGTACAACAGCTTCGCAAGCCACGAAGCTGGAGACACGATGGTAGCACGGCAGGAAGGCCGTCGACCGCCAAGCAGCAGCCGCGAAGGGATCTTCAAGCAGCCGCGTACTCCTCAATCCGAAACACCGAGTCTAGTAGTGAGGGGGAGACTACCACGGTATGTCAGCCAGCGACGTTCGGGTCTCGGTGCAGAAGCCGTGCCGTGGCGTCCAGCGGTTCGGGACCGAAGGTGAGGAGGCGTGGCTGGGGGGACCGAGAAACTGGGGAACAAGTCATCGTGCAGGCTCAACCGAAACGGCAGGTAGCTCAGGCTGAGCTTCTCCAGGAGGAAGTGAACTCCACTGAAAACTCGTGTCTTGCCCTTTCCCCAGATGCCCAGAAATGGCCCGGATGTGGCGGTTTGGGGAATGTCCGGTGCACCAACCAGAGCTCTCCTTCGGGCATTTTTCTGTGGTTTGGCCCGCTCAAGCGTCGTCAAACAGCAACCCGCGCCCTTTCAGCTGGGTCTTCTGTGAAAGCCTTGTTCCCTTGTGGTTGTGGGCAAAAGGCAGATTCTCTCCTGGGCGTTTCACGACGGGACGTCTGCCATGACGGATGGCCAACAGCCCTTTCTATTTTTAATAGGGCTGGGCATGGTGGAGATGTCATGGATGCCAGGGTGGTCCCGCTCAGATCGGCTTGGTGGAAACTGCCAAGAGATTATATCTCGCTGTTAGATTGGCTGAGATGATCTCCGGATCTGGTGTGTTCATGGCGAGTTTGTGACTCTTGTCAGCGTCGACGGCATCAGCAATTGGCAAGGTTTTCCTGGCAGCAGCTTGCCGTCTACCATGTCCCAATGACGACGCCCTGGCATAGTCGTGGAACACACACCAACAACATCCTGATGTCAACGCCTGGTGTTTCACCGGATGGCCGTGAAATCAGGTGGCTAGCTTTGTCTCAAGTGACGCGTCTGCGCAAAGAGCATCGATTTGCCCGAGTAAAACTGACAACCAATAACCTGGTACAACTGTTCTACACTCCCGAGGACCACACGCCGAAGATCGGCATCGTCCAGCCAACCATTACCTGAACACCTGCAGGGTACCTAGCCATCTAATCCCTTCCCATCTGCCAACACTAACTCCAAAAACTCAAAAACATGCCTAACTCACAATCGACCATGTGCCAACGCCAGCAGGTGCCGACACAAGGCGGAAATTGAGAAAGGAAACCAAACGCGACCTTCGGACCACCGCCATGACCAACCCGTAACCCCCTTTCCCGCTATGCCATCAAAAGTCCCGCCATCATCCCAGCATGAATTCCCGCATCCATGTCTCAGCATGCGGCTCCCCTGCCCCCCGCAAACCCCAGCGCTTCCCAGACCGCGGGGATTCGGCCTCAGGCCGTCGCTGCTGGCACTACAGCATAGTGCCAAAGGTGTTATCCTCGAAAGGGATCGGCTTGCGCGGGGTGCCTTCCTCGGTCGTCGGCTTGCGGTGCCGGAACGTGAACCCGACAAACAGGCTCTTGCTCATCTCGTCATCCCGCTCCGCCATGCCTTCGAGTGCCTGCTGCTTCTCGTGCACCTCTTTGTACTTGGCCATGTCTGCCTCGTTGCTGAAGTCGTCAAAGTAGCCGGCATCCGTCTCCGAGTCCAACTCTGGGACGAAGGGGGGCTTGGTCTCGCGCAGCACTGCCCAGTCCACCTCGGCGAAGTATTGGTGGGCGTAAATGTCCTTAATGTTGGAAAATCTCCTGGACCGCGAGTTGATGCAACTGCATTCGTCAGCTTTGTGTGGTCACCAGGCCACTGGGATCAGAGCGGCTTACGTTGTGATGAAGTTCCAGGTCCGGTTGCTCAGGAAGTAGCTCGGATCCTCCCACACCGGCCGCTTTAGGACCTCCCGCCAGTGGTTCAAGTTGCGCCACGTCTCGTCGGCAGTCGCGCCGGCAAACGGCGGGAAGCCCGTAAGCGCCTCAAAGAGCATGCAGCCGAGACTCCAGTAGTCGACCGTAAAGTCGTACTCCTCGCCCCTCAAAACCTCCGGGGCCATGTAGTCCGGCGAGCCCACGATCGACTTGGCGTAGTTCACGTCATTCTCCCTCATGGTTCGGTATCCCTCCCGACGCTCGGCAATTGTCCGCTGTTCCATCGGCTTGCCGAAGGGAACCGATGTCTCGGATGCTTCCTCCAGGCGGATCCTCATTGACTCAATCTTAGCGGGAGCCAAGAATCCGGCCGCGAGGCCAAAGTCCGTGAGCTTGACGTGGCCGCTCGAGTCGACCAAGAAGTTTTCTGGTTTCAAGTCTCGGTGGATGTAGCCCAGTTGGTGCAGGGCGTCGACGGCGCAGAACATCTCGGCGATGTAGAAGCGCGCGTGCCGGTTCGACAGCACGCCTGTGTTGTTGAGGAGAGTTCGGAAGTCACCGCCCGGTACGTACTCCATGGCAAGATAGATATTCTTGTCGTCTTGGAATGAGTACAGCAGGCGCACAAGCCATTCGCTCTTGGCCGTCGTGAGGATATCCCGTTCTGTCAAAACGTGCCGGACCTCGTCCAGCTTGAACAGAAGCTTCTTGCTCATGACCTTGAGCGCGCACACCTCTTTGGTGTCCTTCTTTTGCGCGAGGAAAACTTGGCCGTAACCGCCTTGACCGACCTGGGTCAGGATCTGGAAATCAGCGTGTCGCAACCTCACCCGCCGCTTGCGGAGATTGGCGCGCTCTCGTCCAGCATACTTGGACCACATCTGTTTGTACGTCTCCTCGTCGGTCTCGGGGGGCGGTGGGTACTCTTCCCTGAAGGCATTGAGCCGGTTCTGCCTCGAGCCGACATATGTGAGGAGGTCAAAGTAGTAATCGAGGAAGTCTGTCAAGAGTCAGCGCCGCGCCGACTACACAGCTGAGCTCGTGGGGCCGGGGTGCTTACAGAGTTGAGTGACATTGACCATACGCTTGACGCCCGGCTTCTGCAGGAGCTCGCGTTCTTGAGCGGTGAGGCCTCTCGTCGTGTTAAAGCGACGCACCGTCGGCGACGGCCGGTCTCTCTGTTGATACAGCTCCTGGCGCGAGACGGCGGCATGGCTGGGTTGATAGGTCGGCTCGGTGAAGGGGTCCCGCGGGAGGACTGGGGGTGTGTTCTCCTGTCCCTGATTTCTCACCGGGCTGCCTGTGCGCGAAGCACCTTTGCGAACAACGCTGTCGTCGACAATCGAGGAGCCCTCGTCGGGGTTCTGCAGGTTGCTCTTGCCGGGCGACAGCGGCGCGACGACGCTCTGTGGCCGGCTGAGCTTGACGGGCGTGTCGAAGGCACTGGGCGGGTTGATCTTCATGCCCTGGAGAGCGACGGGGAGCTCATTGGCACCGGGAGGAACAGTCCTCTTGCTGGGGCTGCCCTGGGGAGTGCTGGCAGGGGTGATGAAGCTGTTTCGAATCGGGGTGGAGGGGCGCGGGTCGGTCTTGTCCTGCTTCCCGCCAGGGAATAGATTGGCCATGAAGCTCGCCATGTTGTGTGAGTTGTCTGAGCGATCAGCGGGGATGAACAAAGTGGGATGGGCTGGTTGGGTGCAGGGTCGACTGCAGCTCGCGGCCTGCTTCGCGCCTGCGTTTGCCTGCAGGAGGCAGATGGGGAAGATAGGAGGCTGGGGATGCTGCAACGACGACGAGATAAAATGCAGAGGATGGGTTGTGGTATGGAAGCGGTCTTGAACAGCCTCCGGATAAGAGGTCGCGCCAACGATGGAGACGGCACTTTAAATTAGTGAGTGATGGCGCCCAACTCGCGCCGCGCCAGTGGTCTTGCCCGATTGAGTGCCAAGTTGATTGATTGGGCAGGGAGCGGGGGCGGGGTAAGCAGACGTCAACATCCAGGGTTGGAAGAGCAACCCAGCCAATTTGTGGGGCTGTTGCCAGGCCCTGAAACACAGAAGTCAGCCTGCAGGGGATGAACCCAGCTGAAGCTGGAAGCTCCACCCGGCACCACGACAGGCAGGGCGCTCGTGCAGTTCCGTCTTGGCGGAAGCCGGGCGCTGTCTGGATTTTAGTGTGAGAGGCTTCCATGTCACTGAACAGCTTCCCCATCAACAACCGACGCCGAATTCAGGACCTTGGTTGCCGAAACCACACATCGCACTCCATCCCGCCCCCGTCCTCCTCCGCTAGAGACCATCTGGTAGTCCCACACAATGCCCAAAGAACGCAATTACAACCCCGTACAAGCTCAACGCAAGGCCGAAAAAGCCAAGGCTGCGAAGAAAGGTACCATCCCGACCACACGGGCTCCCATTGTCCCGCTGCGTCCAGGTTCATGCTGACTTTTGCGTGTACAGGCAAGTCAGAACAGCAAGCACGGAGGAACGAAAAGCTCGCCCAGCGCAATCCCGCCAGGATACAGCAACAGATCGATGACCTCAAGGCTTTGAAGGAGAGCGGAGGAAAACTCACCGCCCATGAGGAGCAGGCCTTGGAGGCCCTCGAAAAGGACCTAAAGGCAGTCAAAAAAGCAAGGGAAGCGCTTGGCGACAATGCACCGCAGTTTGGACGCGGCCCACCAAGGCAAGGGCAGAGGGGTGATGGGGTGTTGGGAAAGAGGAGGCGCGATGACGACGATGCATCCAGCGGCGACAGCGACGTACCCGACGACGTAAAGAGGATTCCCATGCCGCGAGACACACCACCGCCGATTCCCAAGGAAATTCTCGACGAATGGTATGCGAAGCGCCGAGCAAAGAGGAACGCGGAACGGCCATCGGAAGGCGAACAGCGACAGGAGCCAGAGAAGTCCGCTGCCCCAGTGGTCGAGGCCAAGACTGTCTACGAGGCGAAGCCCGTTGTTAGAGATTTGCGGAAGGAAGCCGTGAGCGCCTTCATGCCGGCGGCCGTCCGGGTGAAGATTGAGAAGGGCAAGGGGCACGGCGGTCTTTTGGAACCAGAAGAAGCCGATCAACTCGAAAAGGAGGGCTACCTCCGAGCGCCGGGGGCGACGGCATTGCAGACGGCGCAGGATCATTCTGATCAAGGTGCTGGCCCGCGCAGGGTGACAATGGAAGAGGTTGAAGACGACGAGAGTTGAGTCAAGCCGACCGTAATCTGGTCTCCATCACCAACCAACCGCATCGAACACGCAGGGACACATCGACCTGCTCCAGGCGCCTGGTCCTCTCGCTTCTTAGACATGTTGGCGCTTTCAGCTTTCCAGGTGCTGTGGCCGACTGAAAGCCTCGGCAGCGCTAACGCAGAACTCTTGACCGAGGCTGAATGCAGGAAGAGCTGACAGTTGCAGGCGCCTGCTGGAAGTGGGAGTGGGCGCTGCCGATTGCCCGGCGCGACCAAAATCTTGCGCAGGGGCTTTGGAATCGGCAATGATGCATTGAGCATCTGTTTTCCACTGCACAGGAACAATTGCATTTCCGTTTCAGACCAAAAGAGGTGGTGATATTACACAAGGATTGTTGAGGTCCTGTCGGGTGTACGGATAAGCAGCAAGCTTTCCCAGGCATCTGGTCGAGAAGCAGGACGCTGCTGCTTGAAATGGTTGGGTTCGGCGATGAAATGGCATCGTGCCCCCGGAGACCTTCACTGTGGTCAGCCAGCCACAAAATGATGCCATGGAGAGATGCTGTGAGGCGCTCTTTAGAGTACTCTAATCCCTCGCCTAGCGTTGCAAAGGGAATGGCGGGAACCTCCACTGCGAGGGGAGAGGGGTTCTGTGGAGCAGGGTGCGCCAAGCTTCGCAAGGTGCTGGTGGTCTAGACTCAATCTATTCCAACAAAGGTGCCCCGTGAACCCTTGCTGGCAAGCTTCGAGGTCAGTCTCGCCAGCGCGAGAACATGCCCACCTGCAATAGCGTTCATGACGGCTTTCCTCTAATTAAGCCACTAAGATGGCCACAATCGCCCCCGTCTGCTGCTTCCTCTCGTCCCTCCTTCTAACCATCACCTTGAATCCGTCTTGTCTCGCAACTTGAACTCAAACTGCGTCCCGCTCAAACATTTCTGTTTCCCCATTGGCGGTGCACCCACAACGTCGCAACATCGCATCAGTGAAGGAAAGCTGCTCTTATTTTGCATCTCGCAGAACGCTTAACCGCCGTTCAGAGATGCCGAAGGGCAGCACCGTCTCTTCGGAGGCAGGACTACAAGATGGAAAGGAGAAGACGGTTTCTGTGGTCACGGTGCCCGTTGCCCCCGAGTCCGACAATCGGGATTCCAAGTTGGGAGGGAGGTCCGAGGTGAAATTCACCAAAACAACAACGACCGCAAGCGGCGGCGCTCCCCTCCTCGGCGAAGCTGGACCGGTGCCCATTCCCGATGCGACTTCACCACTCGGTGACGTCGACGAACAGTACCCCGAGGGAGGCATCCGTGCCTGGCTTGTCGTCTTTGGCTGCTGGCTTGCCCTCTTCGCCTCGCTTGGCCTTATGCATACCCTAGCCACCTTCAAGACATATATCGCAACCAACGAGTCGATCCACCTAAGTCCCAGCATCGTCGGCGGCGCCATCTTTGGGTATGCATCCCTCAGTTTCCTCCTCGGGGTATACGTTGGCCCGCTCTTCGACAAGTACGGTCCCCGCTGGCTCATCCTCGCCAGTACCGGATCCCTGGTCGCAAGCTTGCTGCTGGTGAGCATCAGCAGCGAGTACGGCCACCTCCTTACCGCACTGGGCGTTCTCAGCAGCCTGGCCAGCCCTCTCCTCTTCACCCCTTCGATCGCCGCCATCGGCCACTTCTTCAAGCGTCGCCGTGGCCTCGCCACCGGAATCGCGACGACAGCCGCCTCGGCCAGCGGCGTCGTGTTCCCCTTCGTCCTCCAGGCTCTCTTCGCTCGAGTCGGTTGGGCATGGGCCATGCGAGCCCTCGCCCTGATCTGCCTTTCCCTCACCGTCGCCGCCAACTTCCTCATTCGTTCCCGGCTCCCCGCGGCACAAAACGCCAGCCCCCACCCGCACGCCCGCATCTTCCGCACCAAGGGGTTTTCCCCGACCGTCGTCGCCGTCTGCCTCGCGCAGTTCGCCTCCTTCCTCCCCCTGAGCTACATGTCGAGCTACGCACTCAGCAGGGGCTTCAGCGAAGCCTTCTCCTTCCAAGTCGTCGCCATTCTCAACGCCAGCTCGGCGGTCGGCCGCGTTGTGGCGGGCTGGGCGTCCGACAGGATTGGCCCCTTCAACGCGAGCGTGGTGTGCTCTGCCATCGCCGCCCTGGCGTGTTTTGGTGTCTGGCTTCCGGCGGGCGGCACGGAGCCCGGCATCATTGTCTTCGTGGTCGTGTTTGGGTGCGCCAGCGGGAGCAGCGTCAGCCTGGCGCCTGTGTCGGTCGGCCGGCTGTGCAGGACGCAGGAATATGGCCGGTACTATGGCGCCTGCTACACGATCGCCTCGCTGGTCGTGCTGTTTGCGATCCCCGTGGCCGGGCAGGTGGTGAAGGTGGATAGGGGGTCTTACTGGGGGCTCATTGTTACCACGGGCGTGTTTTATGTTGCAGCTGTCGTCGCTTTTGCGGCCGCGAAGGTCTCTGTGGTTGGGCGAAGGGTGTGGGCTGCGTTTTGAAACGGGAACTGTGCTAGGGAGGGAAGAACCAAGCACCGCCCGAAAGGGTAGACGTGGTGGCGCCGCGGTCGCCTGGCATGGGGTGCACAAAGATACAGATGTCTCCCAAAGCTGTCAGAGGATGGATTCAAGGAATCGGCACCGCGTTTGAAGGCCGAGCTTCAGGGACATGATACTCTTTGGCTGGAGAGGTCGTCTCTCGCTGACGTCGGTACATGGTCCCGGATATAGTGGGAATTGCCTCAAGTGGCTTTTCGAGCAAGCGGGAGATGCTGGAGTGCGACAGATGATGGCAAGAGCGCCTTGTGCGAGCCATCGAGATAGAACATCGTTCCTGTGGCCGTTGTAACAGCCTTATCCGGGTAGCGTTGAATATGAAGAGTTGAGCACTTCACAATACGTCTATCAGGTCTCCCCTTGTAAGACAAGTCATGTTCTCGGGAATTATGTTAGCGAAAAAAACATTAGAAAGTTGGGACGTGTTCTGTATAGGACCGTACACTTTCAGACTCTTTCTCCAGATCCTTCTCTCGCCAAAGTAGCTGTCAGCGAGTCTGGCAACATGGACATCTGAATTTCTTCAGGCTCAGCTCTTCCATTGTATCCCGGGATTGTAAAGTTAAAAACGGCAACACCAGAGGTCATGTTGTCACATTGCATTCTTTCAACTGCGATTCAGCACCGGGAATCATTCTTGCCATGGGGAGCATTCTTCCGGCCTTAGAAAGCCACCTGGGTTCTGCTTCTGTTGTAACCCGTGGGCGATTAGTGCTTCAAAATATGTGGATTTAGGGGGTAGAAGAATCGAAATGGGAGTTACTCTGAGAGGAAATGCTTCCCAGGTTAGATTTAGAGCCGGGCAGGGTGTCTGGATTCCAAGACTAACAGCCTTGACAGTCACGTCCAGTGCTGGCAAGAGCAACTCTATCTCTTAGCTACTTGGCCCGGGTTATATCGAAGTAGCTGTTTCTGTTGGACAGGTTCATTGTCGGTAATCGATGGCATTTTGTGGTATCCATGGAGGTGGACATCTACCGGGTTCCGATGTCATTAACGTGTCCAGTCTTGTGAAGTCGTCTCAATCGCCACTTGACTCCGTGGTTGTCAACTAGTCCGCTATTGCCCGTGAACTCAAGATCCAATAGCCCTTAATCTCTTACAGCATCCTTCCTCTACTATTGATGATGATGATGATATGAAGATCTCTAACTTACCTGCCTTCTCTTTCCCTGTGAAATGACCCCTTGAACGCGGGAATAAAAACATCTAAGCCGCTCACATCAGGAATCGCGTTGAAAAGCAATGGCCCGTTGGCTTGCGGAGATACACTATGAGCCATCTTTCAACAATACTGTTTCACGAAAACTTATTGGTAGGTCACCGGCGGGCTCTACGCGACACCCGAGGTTCCTTCCAGGACACCGGGGAGAGCGGAAGACACTACACTTTTATGTGACGCATACTAATAGGCCACTGGCCGTGTCCAGAGCACCTGCCACAGTATTAAGCTCATAGCAAATGGAGAGGGTCACACGTTCTGCTGTCTAAAGCTGTCTAAGTGAAGTGGTGCATGGCAACAGAAACCTCTGTAAGTGCGATAACCTCGTGCAGCCGGGGGTGGACTTGGCTTATGGCAGAAAACATATCCTAATGTCTGGTGTCCCTTTACCAATAAGTCTTGACTTCGGTGGTGGCTCTTCGGGCGGCGCCGTTCTTCTCCTTCAGCCTCTTTCCCGTATTCCTAGCATTGGTAAAACTGGGGATATTGTGTCAAGGTCTAAAGGTCCGATTCCTTCGGTGGATGTATTAGTTTTTGCATGACTGGTAGATACGCAAGGAGAGAGCCATATGCGAGCAGATTAGATGACGGTCTGCAAACACCATGTACGACAAGAAGCAATGTGTAGAACCCCTTTTTCCTGCAGACGCCATGTCTCTCAGCTGACTGAGACACCGACTTCTTGTCTTTTAAAGTCGTACCAGAAGATCGACAAATAATGGCACATCACACCGGCCCGAAGCTCAAAACCTCGAGAAGGAGCATTTCAGGCGTGGGGGTCAGGTCACGGACAACTTGGCTCCTAGGACTGAGGCTCCAAGAGGCGGGATCATCGCCGTCAAAAGAGGCTGAGACATGCCCAGCCAAAGCAGCCAACAGAAGCCACAAAAGCCTTCCTCTTCTACACTGACTAATGAAACTCGAAATTTCCTCCTCAGCATTCTCACACGTGGCTTTGTGTGCAGACGATGTTCGCCGGTTGCGCCACGGCAATGCTCTCAGTTTACAGTTTACACTTTTTCCTGCCAAAACCCACATGCGGAAGAAGAAGATGCATGCAATCTTCAGGAACCGCCCATGTCTCAGAAAGACGGCAAGAGTGCTGTTTTCGACAACAGTCATCTCCTGGCCAACTGTGAGCGGACTCCAGGACGGAAAGGGGTAAATGCAACACCAAAGCCGCCACAACAATGGCTCCCTCGAGGCCACCAGTCGGCCGGTAACGAACAATGTGTCAAGAGCGCGGGACTTTGGTCAGATATATGAACTTGGCAGCTCCAACACCACAATCATCGTCGATTCCTCGCCTGATTAGCCCGCCACAGCCATTTCTGCCTGCTTTGTGGAATTAGCCGAACAACGACTCGAACGGGCCGAGCGGGCACGCAGCTCGCTTGATGCCGCCTTTCGAGCGTCTGTGTTCTGTACAACGGAAGAACTCCGAGCTGGGCGGCACTAATGTTGCAGCCACCGGGTGAGGCATCCGGAACGCGGGATGCGGAACGTCGCGTGAGAAGGAGAATTGACCGCTACCCGCGCGCGCATGGGGCGTGGATAACGTTAGATGTCCGGTCCACTGCTTCATCCACGGCCAACCATCTCGATTGACCCCCTGAGATAGATAACATACGGGCGGTTGTGTGATCTGTCCCAGGGTTGGAAATGGCCCGCTCCCAACCAGACCGCTCGGATTGCTCCGGGGAGGGTCCCATGCCGCAAACAGGAGTACCGACTCCCGTCGAGCCTCGTGAAGCACACACGCGCGTGCGGAACCTTGCATGTCTCATGGGCGGCCGAACACAGAGTAACTCGAGTGAAGGCAGCTCGCGGGTTCGAAGCTGTCTGCCAAAAACTCCGGTTCCAAAAATAAGATCTGCCCGCTCCTCCTGACAGCCGCAGGTGCAACGATAGTACTGTGTACACTAGGCTCTGTCAAGACGTCAAAGAAAGTGGCTGGCGATACTACATCCATACCTGACATTGTAACCTGCCCCTGGACTGCAGGGGTGGTACAGAGGTTCTAGTGAACCAATATTTAATCCCCGATGCCTTGGAAGAGGTTGTTTTTTTCAAGTCAGGACCCCTGTCCCGGATGAGAGTCTGCAGGGTTGGTGGTTTCTGTCAGACCAGGGTCTACTGTTGGTCGGCGGAGATCTCCTGCTGTGTCTCGACTTCGAAGACTGAAGCCTTTCAGTGTCTGGAGTCTCTCAAGAAGATGTGTCGATGCTGGATGTGCCGTGGCGTTTGGGTTTGCAGCCCTGTGAGACGCTCGCCTGTGGCTCTCATGCTCTCTCCCAGTACCATGTTCGTTGACCATGATACGAAGAGGCGAAGAAGAAGTTACACCATCTGGAAGCCAGACCGAGCACGCCAACAGAACACGGAAGAGAAGGATTACCAACTTTCTGGTACTCCGTAATTACGCTCCAAATGCTCCGTACCAATGGGGCAGCGCCTCGTCTTTGCTGTAAACGTTGCATTGCCACCGATTGCACCCAACAGGACGCGATGCTGCTTGCGGTTTTGCCTATCCGCACCCGGTTTTCTCAATATTGACCATGGCAGGCTGAGGCAGGCTCGAGGCAGGCAGGCAGGTTGGCTCGAGGTTGTCATCGGGACTCGCACAGGGCTAGCGCGATGTGCAAAAACTTGCTGCATTCTTTGAGCCAATCCTGCATATCGGGGGGATTGGCGTTTGTGGTCCCACGGGGTGGGCTCGAATGATGGTTGCAGTGGCAATCATGGAGTGCTGCGGACACTTTTGAATTGGGAAGTGGATGGATCTTCGGACTCGGTGTTCATCCTGTCTTCCAGGCCTTTCGGGAGCAGCCCGCCAGGCACAAGTGGGGTAGACACGGCAAAACGGGCAGCAATGCTCCACCCTTTGCGTCATCCTCTTTGAAGAGTGTGAACCCCCTTGCCCCCGCAACCTGCGTCGCCAAGCCGCCGTTGTCATCGGAAAGCGCGATTGTCCAGCTCGACAAGGGGTGGAGTTTAGTGCAAGCGCTGGCTGGTTTGTGCGTACCCCGATATCCCGTAGCCACAGTGGCTCGTCGCTCGGATATCTTGTTAGCCCACCATGATCTTTTCCTGCAGGTACGTGCATACCACCTATTGAGGCATATCTAAGACAGGGTTCCATGGGCCCAAGGCACGAGGCCCCACTCTTTTGTCGTGTCGTCCCGCTGTTCGCCGGCTGTCAGCTCCAAGCGCGTCCTGACCCCTTGGAGTGCGCGGGAGGCAGGAGTGGAATGGTAGGGCTGCCGGCTTGAAGAGGTTTTTCGTCGATGCGTGCGCTGCGACGCTGTTCCAAGGCCTCCCCTGCCGTCCACGGGATGTAAAAGTCAACAGGTAAGGTGCTTAGGTAAGATTACTGACAACTGAATGCGCGCTGTGTAATTGACGGTCCCTGAGTCGGTCACCCTGCGTCCAGACAAGAGCTGCCGGGTACTTCCGTCTCACTGCGTGTCCGTTGAAGACTGTATTGTGCTGAAATCTGCAGGCGAAGGAGAGCGGCCCGCCTCTGCACCACAACCGTAAAAAGGAGACTCCTAAATGATCAGATACGGGTGTGCCACAAAGGGCAAGTTCCTTTTCAAAAGGCGTTTGTGCGCAGGTTAGTTTTTATGTACGGAGGGGCTGGCATGTGCCATTCACTGATATGGTGGTCAGATAAGAGGTACGCTTGAGGTACGGTACTGATGCTCGAGTCCTGGTGCTTGCCTGGTACCAAAGGGTTCGTCAGACAGATCGCCCAATGCAAAGTGCGATTATCTGCACTTTAATTTCTGAACCTCCTGCATGCCTTGTTTTCGAGCGAGCGCTTCTCCGGATCTCTCTCTGGTTTTGCAAGTCTTGGTTCGACAATCCGGGCCCACGTCACTGGATGGATGCAGCTGCGGATTTCAACGTCCAAGCCACCCCGAGAACCGCGTCACGGACGGGCGAGGACCCTGTTCCCTGTCGCCGTCGCTCGCATCCCTTTCGACCCACCGTGGAAATTGCCCAGAACCGAATGGCCAAGGCCTCCCCGTTGGATCGGACGGCAGACAAGCCCACAAGTGGGCCCTGCCGGCCCAGACAGGCAAGTTTTTTAGCGCGAGCACTTGCTGCGGATTCGCGATGGGCCAAAAATGGAGATCGGGATCCCGATGCTTCCAGCGGCCTCCTGTCATTCCAAAAAATCACAACATCGGATCTCCCTTGGAATACGGGGGGATCGGGAAAGAATATTTTCACACTGGACAGCTCGGAAGGGCAGTGGACGATACGGAATTGAGGGAATGCAGCGCCGTCGCATACGTGCTGGCCTGCGGCGGCACAGTCAATCTCGATTTCATATCCGGCCGCCGGTCTCTTCTGCCCACGCCCTGGCGGCGCGCGAGTTCCAGTCGGGTTGTTGGTTCCTGGCTCAGGTTCTTGGGACTGGAGCCAATTGCCCAGGCCAGGGGGAAGGGGGTTCCCGCTGCCTGTTCTTCCTTGCGTGCCTTCTGTGACGCCGTGCCGAGCCACTTTCCACCCGAACTGCCCGCGCCCCCTCTCTGCCTGCCCGTTCCACCTGCCACAATCATGCCCGGCATTCGTCAGTGACCACCCAACAGGTGCATCCTGGGAACAAGCCACCCGTTACAGAAACACGCTGGAGGAGAAGCTGCAGGCACAACAACCTGGAAGCAGAACAGCCAGCGTTTTCCCGGTTTGCCAGCCTCCACTCGCATCGACGAGGTCCTTCTCATTTTCCCATGTCCACGGCCTTCCCACATCCTCCCTAATCCACGGATTTTTATTTTCCTTTGCATCGGGATCGCCTGTCGAACTGTCTTGCCGATACGATACCCCGAGGCTTTGGCCCCAGTCGTTCGCTCCCGGCTCCAACGGAAACGCTGCTTGGCAGTGTCTCGAAAAGATCTGGCCGACGCTCGCTCTCGTTTCGTCGTCGTTCGCTCGTTAGCCCGTTACGGATACAAGCCCAGCGTCCTGCATCGGCGACGCAGCACGGCCATCGCCAGCTTGGACCGCCACGAAACGGGCACCAGCTACGGATACCAGCCGTGAAACTGTGAGACTGCAGCACGCGGCAGAGGTGTACGAGGCACTCTCCTGCAACGCCCGCGGCCTATCATCGCCAGCTTCGTCACAGCGACGGGCGCCCCATCCGCCAGCCACCCTGAAACCAACCTGTCGAATCCCAGGAACCCCCGGCCTGTGGCGGCCACACGGCCTCACGCTCGCTTTGGTGCATTACGGCGCAGACTGATTTGATCGTTAGTCGTGGACGCTGACGCTCCCCGTCTGTCCAGCCAGTGCCTGCAGCTGTTGGGCTAGTCTTCAAGCTAGACTCCTCGGCGCCACTGCGAAGCGCGCACGACATCATCTGCTGCTGCTGCTGCGCGCCTCCTGACGAAGCCCGACCGCTCGTTCAGCCAAGCAGCACCTGAATGCGCTGGCCTGTGTGATAGCTGCCAATCGTTCTCTCAAGCCTCCGATCTGCAAGCCCCTGTGGACGAGTCCCCGGCCGCGACCGCCGACCCGACCGGTGCGCCTCGACAATCCCCCACACGCGGAGAACAGCACTTCTCCGTGAGACCGCCATCCGCGGCCCGTGGGGTGGGAACGCATACACCGGGAAGACGGGAGGAGGAAAAAAAAAGCACTCAACGAGAGAAGCTGAAGCCACAAAAGCCTTGGTTCCACGAGTGGGACACAACTCTTACCCATTTCGGTTGAGCACTTTCACCACGAGTGCTGCGTCTCGCAGCTTCGAAACTTGATCGGCCCACTATCCCGGATCGGGCCTCAACCTCGCGACCATGGCACCCTTGACACCCCGACTCAAGATCCTATCAGGTAAGCGTGCCAACTGGTCCTGTCCCATCTTTCCACCCTTTTGTACCCCATTTGTGTTCCCCTTGCCGTCCACAGCCTAGTGCGACCTGCAGTCTGGATTCTGGGGACGGGGAGCCCAAAAAGAAGTGGGCAGCGCATCTTTGGTGCTCGACCCGCTGCCATCCCATCTCTGCCCCCAGACGCATCTCGTCACCACCACATTCGTTTTTTCTTCTCTCTCTATCGAGACGGCCCGGGGACCTGCTGCATATGCGTCCTCGCCTGCACAGCTCGACATGTCGGACTATGAGCTGATGAACGTTGTCACAGTCGGCGGCAACCCCGTGTCCGCCTTTCTGTCATGGAGGCTCCAGGCGACAAATGCCTGCGACGTCACTCTTGTCTGGAAGACGGGTTTCGAGCATGTGTCGCAGTACGGGATATCCTTCAAGTAAGTGCTGTGCTTCCCAATCCTCGGCCTTCCTCTTCAGCAACCGCCTGTGCTAACTATTTTGCGCCTCAGGTCCCCCAATTTTGGCAATGAGCGGTTCAAGCCGCGGCATGGTATGTACCGACCACTCTCCCCACGCTACCGTCATTTTCTCGTCTTGCTCCCTCCCCGCCCCGCAGTTGCGCATCAGGAGACTAAACGCCAGGTGGATGCAGTTGTGCGAACGCCAGAGGAGGCGGCTTCTCGTCAAGAAGGACCGTTCGACTACGTTATCCTCTGTATAAAAGCACTTCCCGACGTCTACGACTTGGCATCGGTCATCGACTCGGTCGTCACTCCCCAACACACTTGCATCCTCGTTAATACAACGCACGCGCTCGGCCTCGAGTCTGCGATTGAGGAGCGGTTTCCCACCAATGTCGTCCTTTCCCTCGTTTGCGGCGCCGAACTCGCACAACTGGGTGCCAGCGAATTCGAGCACAAGGGCTCGACGGAACTGTGGGTTGGACCGGCCAACAAAAACCCCAACATCCCAGCGACGATCCAGGAGGATATGGCGCAAGCGCTCGCCATGACGCTGAGCACCGGTCAAGTCGACTGCAAAGTGTCGCCCAACATCCGCCAACAGCAATACGAGCGCGTGATCGGGTACGTTTTTGGCTCACTTGTCGTTGAGTATCGTGCAAAGTCTGACTTGTTTTTAGCCCAATTGCCTTTCACCCCTTGACAGTCATCTTCGAGACACCCAACTACGCCTCGCTGCTTGACAAAGTCGGTGTTTCCAAGCTTGTTTCGGACATGATGGATGAGTTGCTTGCCTTGGCGGAAGCACAGGGCTGCAAATTCCCCCCCGAGTTCAAGCAGAACACCATCAACGAATTTACGAGATCGAGCACCGAAAACATCATGTGGCAAGACTACACGGCCCGGCGACCAATGGAAGTCGAGACTTATCTTGGCTCCCCGGTCAGGTTATCACAAGAAACGGGGGTCAGCGTTCCGCGCGTCGAGGCTCTTTATGCCGTCCTTCATAACCTTAACTTGGTTAACCGTAGCCGGCCGAAGATCGACACCGCGGTGGGAGTGCCCGCCCAGCCAGGCTCGCCCTCCGGTACCCCATCGCCGCTCCCCCGTGGATCTGCTCAAGGCCCTCCCCGGCCAGGACCCAACGGGATGCCAAATGGGAATGGCATGCGACCACGACCAAGAGGTCCCTCACTGGGGCCGCCGGGACCGGGAATGAGGCGCCCGCCGCCGTCGATGAATGGGGGCCCGCCGAACGGCCATCCACGACCGCCACCGAACGGGCGGTTGCCATCGAGGAGAGGGTCCATGGAAGGCGGGGATCTGGATGAATTCAGCCATCTTGTGCTTTATGACGACATCCCTGAAGGCGGTGAGGGGGGTTATGGTCAGCCCAACCCCCATGATATGGTCCTGAGGGAGAGGGAGCTGCAGCTGCGGCAGCGGGAGCTTGCATTGAGGGAGCAAGAAATGAGGCTCAGGCGGGCCGCGGCTGGCGTGGGTCCGGGTCCGGGGCCTAGAAGAGGACCCCCTCCGCCGCCCTCGCGGGCTGGTGGCGGCGGTTTTGATGACGATGACGAAGACGACGACTATTTCGACCCAACCCCTTCGTCCGGAGCGTCGATGATTGATCCCGATAATTTCGACATGATGAGCGTCACCTCGCGGAAGAACCGGAAAGCACCGGGCAATGCTGCACAGTTCCGCAAGAATCCCGAACACGACGCCGGTCCTCCACGCAGCAGGTTCCGGCCAAGTTTCGGGAGGAATCGGTCGAGTCAAGTGATGGCTGGTATGGCTGGGGTTCCTGCGCTCCATGAAAACATTATGGATGACCCGCTCCTCGGGTTCACCTCGAACCGGTACGGTAACGTCGACCGCGGTGCGATGCATGCTGGGTCAAGGGCGAATTCTCTCACGGCTGCCCGCCTTGATGAGCTACAGTACAACCAAGGCCCTCCGCCCATGGGGATGAACGGAAACGGGCCTCGGAGGTCCAGCCAGTCACCCGGAAATCCGTACAGCCCGTCGGTTCGTGGTGTTCCTACCGGACGCCCGTCGCCGCCCAACGGATATCCAGGTCCCCAGATGAACGGCCGGCCATCGCCCCCGGAGGGAATGCGGCAGCCCATGCCCCGGTATCCACCGGGACACGGCAACGTCGTCGCGCCACAGCAGGTCGAGCAACACGCTGGAGTGAGCAGCCTACATCCACCCAAGACGAAGAGTACACGAAGTCTGACTGGTAGTGCGAGCGCCAGCGCGGGGAGTGGTGATTCGACAAACCTCGACTCGGAGCCGTCCGCGCACAGCAGCCAGAGCAGTCTCGGGCCGCGCCCTCCTATTGGGGTCCGCTAAACGGCCGCCTGCGTCCCCGGCGGAGGTGGCGATCGGTTCAGAGAGAACCTTGGGCGTGTTGTCAGCGCCATCGGGGAGATGAATCGAGACGAGGCAAGGCGAGGCGAGGGCTGCTTTGGGTCGTTTGATCACTCCCTCATACCCTGCACGAAGACACGAAAATCCCCCCATCCAAATTCTATTCGTTCATGCCACACCCATTTGAGCGCGGCTTTGTATTTGGTCTAGACGAGAGCTGGGATTGGTATTCATGCAAGAAGAGCGAGCGGGTCTAAAATCAGGGGAGACGACACGATGTTGCAGTGCATTCTGGGAGGTTTTAGACGGGGTGGTTTGGTTCGGCTGGAGGGAAGGGAGGGATTCTTTGGCTTATTCACATCGAGGCGCGACGCGGCACGTACACTCTAATTTTTAGTTTGTGGCTCGGGTCAGGGCGAGGAAGCGAGACTCGGGGTCTGTATCAAGGTACATAGGGCATTCCTTTTTTTCTTCAGCTTCCTTTTGTTGTTTTCCTTCTGGCCTTTTCTTGGACCATGACGAACGGCGATAAAGTCTACTATTGTTTTGTGGTAATACCATAACATACGACCAGACCGGACCAGGCCAGACCAGACCGCATGTGCAAATTGAGTTGGCGATAGCGGTTGGAGGACCTAATGTTGAGCAAACAATGGCGGCTATCCAAGCCATTCTTTAGATCCATGCAAACACCATCTATCGTGAAGCCTCGTATTTACGTCAAATTAATATTGGGTCCATGGAACGCAGCGAGGAGGCATTCACATGCCTCATTCTAAAACAAGCCAGCTAAAAAGGCTCGGAAGCTGGTTAAGCGACCCCTGGCTGACGGAACACAAGCACATCTGCGCCCATATATAAAGTTTATTGCCGGTGCGACACAGAAGAGGTTTCGCCTCGTATTCCTTTGGAAGCGGACGGAGACAGTGTCGCACAACATGGCCGTATGGATACTCGCATATCTCGCATCGAGGTCCGCCCAGGAGTCGAGACCCACGAAGCAAGAGGAGGAGTAGCAAGTCACGGAGAAATTCAGGAGCAAAGATCAAGTAACAATGCCTCCCTAAGCACACCACAAGCAACACAAGGCCATAGTTATTCAGCACGAACGTTCGCTTTGTCTGTCCAGACTCTCTGAAGGAGAAAAAAGGACAGGTGGAGAAAAAAACATGCAACACCAGGGATTCGCTGGTCGTCACCGACCCAACTACTAGTCTGGCTCTCACGCGTTTGACGAGGGGAGAGCGGACGGGATCCCGTATTTTCGCGCGGATATGGTCGTATGTGGTGGTGAGGAGGGAACTGGCGGTCTATGAAGGAGAGAGATGTTTGTTTTGAGTGTTGAGGACTGGGGTTCAGTGACACGGGGTGGATGATGTACATTAGAAACGCATAGCAGCAGGTATGTTTCATGAACGGTCAACTTCAAGTTCGGGACATACGTGCTGTACTTTGTGTGTCTTTCTTGGTGTTCATCAGTATTGCCGTGCGGTCATTTTGGTCAGTTGGTTTGTTTATGTTGGATGATTTGCTGCCCACTTACACGACAGGCGGGCTGAGATGTTGGCTGTTTTGCAGGACCCCGCCAATCAAGGATCAGGGCTGAGGGACAGGCTGCCCCGCTCTCCAACTTCAACTTGAAGTCAACATTCTCACACTGCATCGCAGATTCCTTCAGGCACTTTACAGTCCGTACTTCTCTGTGTGCTCTAGCGGGTGTTATTTCCCACGCCCAAAGTCTCAATTGATTGATTTTGACACGTGCTCGACCACGCATTCTCGTTCTCGCACCACGTCACTCTCTGGCCATGGCGTCGCGCAACTTCAACACAAACACGGCATCACGGCAGTCGATGGCCTCGTCAGGGGGCGCTGTCAAGGCTAGGCAGCTGGTGCGTTTTGATTTTCTCGTATCTGCCACACTATCTCTAATGTCCCGCTTCGATTTCCAGGCCCAACTCCAGTCACAACTTGCACAGCTCTCCGCCAATCTGGCCGACACGGAGAACCTCTTGCGCATGACGAGTGTGCAGGCCGAGGCCATGCGGGGACTGGGAAGTTGGCATGCCGGGCTGTAAGTATTCTGCCCCTTTGCGCCCTGAGCGCTGTTAACGCCTTGGTAGTTTGATGGCGTCCAGCAAGGTTCTCGGAGAAGAATCCGTCCAGCAACAGCAGGGCGGCCAGACATGATATCCTGCCACAAAGGCGACTTGCGGGCGCAGGGCTCTCTATGCACGTTGCGCGAACCTGGCAGAGGCGTCCTGTGCCGAACATGGACCCAGCGGTGTACCAGAGAAGGCTTTTGTCGGTGTGCGGTCTCAGATGAACGCCCGTCACCCGGGTGAGACGTTAAGAGCACACGGCGCCGTGGTGAGGAATCGGGAAGTCGACCGAAGGCGACCAGATCCGGGTTTAGACGATGGAGCTCCCTCATCATGGTATGGGGACCGGGGGCTGAGCAGTGAGCCAAACAATGGATGTCGTCAATAATGACCAGCTGTGGCTCCCTCAACGCTGCCCCTTTCGGGCTGGCTTCTCCACAATGGCCGGTTTAACGTTCATTGTTCGACACATCATCCCTTGTGCTTTTGTCCCTGCAAGTGACCAGTGGCCCCGTCAGATCCTCGATCTGTCTTCCGCTTCGGCCTCGCCGCGCTGACCGGATACCTCCTCTCCTTCCCACATGTGTGGCACTTGCGTACAAGCACATCGGCCCACGGTTTCTTGGCTCCTTTGCTCTTGTTCTCGATTTTAGATGTGCAAGACTCGCCATCAATGAGAATCGAATCGCAAAACTTGCAGATCGTCTGCTTGACTGCCGGTTTGAGACGGATCCTGGTCTTGAGGGACACAGCACGCAAGTCCGTCGCCAGTCGCCTGCTCATGCCCCCAAGGGCAGTTCCAGATCCGCTGTTCTCGGGCCTTCTGGCCGGGGCAGGCTGATTGGAGCTGTCAGCTCCGCCTACTGCATTGGCGCTGTTGGAGCCCGGCGGCTGCAACGAGATTGAAGAGAGTGTGACGGCGGCCTGTTGAAGAAAGGAAATGCGCGAGTAAATGGCCCTGTTTTGCACGCCGCCACCGGCTTTTCCCTTTGCCATGATCAAAATCAAAGAAGTTGCCAGTCAAATTTAAATATTAAAGTACCGAGTCGAGGCAAGTCTGCGCATTCTCTTATCCGGCCGGGGGTTGTTGAAACTTCGAGGCGGAAACCCGCTTCTCAAAACGGCAACATGCAAGGCAGGGAGAGAAAATGAAAACCAGGTGGTCTGTGCACAAGCTGCCCCATGTCCCAGTCATCAAGCGTATGACTAAGCCGCAACGGGTTAGAGCTGGTTGCGGTCAGGTTTTGAGGCTGTGCCTCTTCTGACCGCGAAGGTCGATTTCGCCTTTCCCTCGCCCTGGCCTTCCACTTTCCATCAACAACATTCCCCAACAACATTCGGAAAGTCTGTCACCATCGTCGCAACACGATCGCGACTCGCCATCTTTGTTGATCCACCTCCAGTAATTGATTTTACTGGAATCGCGACAACCAACCTTTTCCTCGACCCGAACCCTTTGTTTTTCCTCCACCAGTCGCGTCACTACGACACAACCTCTGCCCACCATGTCTGGCGAAGAGGATCTCATCGATTACTCGGACGACGAGCTCAACAATGAGACCGCCGCTCCTGCCTCCAACGGCAAGAAGGGCGACGCCGCTGCTGCTGCGCAGAGTGTCGACAAGAAGGGTTCCTACGTCGGCATCCACTCCACCGGTTTCCGCGACTTTCTTCTGAAGCCAGAGCTACTCCGCGCCATCGCCGACTGCGGCTTCGAGCATCCGTCGGAGGGTTAGTCCTGACAAGTTTCATCCCCAGCTTATCGTTAATCCCTCCTGCCCTTCCCACGGGTCCGTCCATCTCGCAAGCAAAGAAAAAAAACAAGCAAAGCTACGGAAAGCAAGAGCTGTCGGGGAGCGAAGCTCATGGTCGGTGCGGCGAGCACAACGGGAACAATGGTGACCGGTCATCGCCACTGGTTGTCGGATTGTTTGGGCTTTGTGTTCCCGAAGGACGGGAGATTTTCCCGGGACACCGCTGAGCTCTGGCGCGAGCAAGACCCTGCAGATGGCATTTGGTCATTGTGCTTCGATTGAGTCGGCATTTTTGGCGAGCGGCGAGATCGCTTGATGGCTTGCTTCCGAGCTCCATACATCGAACTCATCGCGGGGCTTTACCGTGGGACACATGCCCCCCGACTCAGTTTCCATCGGCTGCTCGAGGCAGTCGGTGAGAATTCGTGATGCTGCTGCCGATGGCGGTCGCACATCACACTGCGCGCGCCTGCTCAGCTGGTTGTTGAAAGAGGAGGAAGAAGAAATGAAATGGGGGCGCGAGAGGCCTGCGGAGGAGTAGCTGAACCTTTTTGCTGCGACGATGGACGGGCCTATCCTTCCTGAACACCCCGTCCGCCGTACCCGTCACGTTTGCATACCCGATTCTAATACGGTTCCCGACTACAGTTCAGCAGACATGCATTCCCCAGGCCATGCTCGGCGGCGACATCATCTGCCAGGCAAAGTCTGGTCTCGGCAAGACAGCTGTCTTCGTTCTCACTACCCTCCAGCAAGTCGAGCCCGTTGCCGGAGAGTGCTCGGTTCTGGTTATGTGCCACACCCGCGAACTGGCCTTCCAGATTCGTAACGAGTACAATCGCTTCAGCAAGTACATGCCCGACATCAAGACGGGCGTGTTCTACGGTGGTACCCCCATCCAGAAGGACGCCGAGCTCCTGAAGAACAAGGAGACTCACCCCCACATCATCGTCGGCACCCCGGGTCGTCTCAATGCTCTTGTCCGTGACAAGCACCTGCGTCTCGGAAATGTCCGCATGTTCGTCCTGGACGAGTGCGATAAGATGCTTGACCAGATTGGTAAGTCGAGGGACCTGCCATTGCATCCTTGCCCCGCTAACCGAGCCAAGATATGCGTCGCGATGTTCAGGAGATCTTCCGGGCCACCCCGCAGCAGAAGCAGGTCATGATGTTCTCCGCCACCCTCTCGGACGAGATCAAGCCCATCTGCCGGAAGTTCATGCAGAACCCCACGGAGCATTACGTCGACGAAGATACCAAGTTGACGCTCCACGGCCTCCAGCAGTACTACATTCCTCTTGAGGAGAGGGAGAAGAACCGGAAGCTGAACGAGCTGCTTGACGACCTCCAGTTCAACCAGGTCATCATCTTTGTCAAGAGCACACTTCGTGCCACCGAGCTCGACAAGCTTCTGCGCGAGTGCAACTTCCCCTCGATCGCTGTCCACTCCGGTGTCAGCCAGGAGGAGCGGTACGTTTTGGTGCCAACGTTGTGATTTTTGAGATGGCGCTGACTTGCCCACAGCATTCGCCGGTACAAGGAGTTCAAGGAGTTCAACAAGCGTATCTGCGTCGCCACCGATGTCTTTGGCCGTGGTATCGATATCGAGCGCATCAATCTCGCTATCAACTACGACCTGCCCGCCGACGCCGACTCTTACCTGCATCGTGTGGGTCGTGCTGGCCGTTTCGGCACCAAGGGTCTTGCCATCTCCTTCGTCACCACCGACCAGGACAAGGAGGTTCTGCAGCAGATTGAGAAGCGCTTCGAGGTCGCTCTTCCGTGCGTACATTTTTCTCGAATCCTCTCCGAGTCATGTGCTAACAACCCATCAGGGAGTTCCCCAAGGAGGGCATCGACGCGTCGACTTACATGGCTGCTTAAGCGCAAAGGCGGTTCCTTTTCATGGGTGTTATCTCGGGCACGGTCTTGGCTTCTTGTTTCTGTGGCCGGCTCTCGGGCAGTCGGTCTTTGCTGAGGTAGTCGGATCAGGACAAAATGGGCAGAGTTCAGAACGATAACAAAACCGTCCTTTCTTGCGGTGTGTGGTCCTCCACTAGGTCATGTAAAACTAGATGGTCTCATACTGGGATTCGATGCTGTCTGTCTATCTCTTGCGGTACCGGTGAATCATGTGCCCAGCCGAGGATGAGATGAGAGCCAGGCAGGCGACTGGCAGGATTTCTCTGCATCCCATCAGCAGACGTTTCCATCCTCGACTCGGGTTCGGTTTGGCGTCAAAGAATTTTCGCTGACATGCCTTGATGACTCCTCTTCCGAATCGTCTTAATCACAACCCCGGTGAACAGCCCTGATGACAACTACGATGACGGTGACAATGACCAGAACAAGAACGATGGCAAACCCGGTCACAGTCACGGGAACAGTCCCTACCGACTCGAGTGTACTCTGCCTCTGGGTACTATCTATCGGCTCCAGGCGAGTCTCGTTTCGAGAGCTTAGCAGGTGACGCCGTGGCGATTCCTTTCTTTCGGTGGGTGAGGTAGGTGAATGACTTGACTCTCCGCGCGTAACAGAGTCTGACTGGTTGCGGCGGTCTGCGGGGGAATGCGAGCCCCGTTGTCTGACTGTCTGCTTTCATTTCGAAGTCTCCCTCCCCTCCCCCACCGGATCAGCGCCGCTCGCCTTCGCGAAGAGCCAGAGTAAGTGAGTGATTCGGGGTAATGATTGATGTTTATGTTTTGTCATAACGTTGGGCAAACGAATACCGGTTTGTGGCTAAGCTGCCGAGATGCGCATCCCCGGGCTGATGGGCGCTGACTGAGGACAGACGGCACGGACGGGGGAATCATGGTGAGCACCTCAAGGGTTTCAGCTTGGCGGGAGTAAGGGAAGGTCAGAAATCTTTGAGAGTGGCGCTCGCGGTGAGACGGTCATCCGCCGTTGTGGATATGACGATGGCTCTTAGTGCCGTCGTCAAGTCCCTCGCAGCTGCCGGTGCCTGTCGAGTTTGGCCACTGGCGACGGCGGCCTTTGCGTCCCGAACACTGATGGGTGTTTTGGATCATCTGGGCGCTGGAGGTTGCCATACCCACGTCCGCCAAAATCATGCGGCGCAAAGTCTCGCCTTTTGGCCGGGGGATGGCGGGGAGGATTTTGCTGCTGCCTGCGCTAAGAAGCTTGACAATCCTTCCACTCTCCGTTCTGGAAGAAAGTCCCGATGCGACAACACGACACAAGGGCACCCGCCCGTCAGCCTGGCTTCCTCGCGAACAGGCCGCTTGGCGAGGCGCGTCGGAATGATTCATGGTGTGCAATTCTGCATTGAGTAATCTGTTAGGCTGAGCGGCCTCGAGTGCGGCTCACCCTGGCTCCTCTTCGGGTTTGTGAGTTGAACCCCAGGTTACCAAGTCGGAGTCGATGAGCAAGAGCCGGAGCAGAGTCAGAGAGGGTTGTGCCCTCGGCCCTGCGCTCCGGAGAGTTTGCCATGACTGTCGTCATCAACCAGGCTGCTCACTCACTCGCTGAGCTGAACATCAGCCCTGACGGAGGCGGAGACCAGCTCGTCCCCCAGCCCCCAGTTAGGAAAGCTGAGCGGATGTTGGGCTCACTTCACAGCTCACCGACGGCCAGAAGGCTCATCGACCCACACAAGGCTGGTGTTGCTGACTGGGCAGCTCTTGGCCTTTGCATCCAACTTGCTTCCCTCTCGAGGCCAACTGCCTGCTGGGCTGCGGGGTAACTATGAGCTGAACCGTATGTGGAATCAATTATCAATCCCCTGGCTCTCACACTCAGCTGATGCGAGATGGACAACGTGATCAGCTTCTGAAGGCGACCAGCCAGCTCCTCCTGGAAGATTGCTCAGTCACCTGATTTCGTCCTGGCATGGTTGACGTTGGTAGTCTTTCTGGAGCCCCTGATGGACTTTGAGAGAAGTCAGCTGCCAACCACGTGGTCCGATATCGCGGCTGCCTCTGAAGTGGTTGATTCGTGCGTGGACAATTTTGAAGTTGAGTCATCGGCTCATCGCCCAGGAACAGCGTGGTTGTGAGCAGAGAGGACTGGTCTCTTGGCCGAACTGCTCCGAGCATGATTGGCTGGGACCTCCTAACGTGTGAACTAGTCGCCCAACAAGCTTGTGCAAAACTCTGAATCAGCCGGAGGGCTGGTCGTCTGCCTTGCCGGATGGCGGCAGAGCTACGGATACTCTCCATGCTTTGGGATTGTTGGGTTGCTCTGCAGCCAGCTCGCACAAGGCATCACCGATACCGACCAGGCTGAATATGCCAGTTTGCCAGCAAATGCAGTTGGTGACGGCCCGGAAGCGGGGGAATGCGGCATCGAGTTTTTATTGGATCAGCATCCGTTTTTGGATGTCGTTAATCCTACCTGACCGTTTCACTGGGAGGCCCCTTGGCCATGTCTTAAAACCTCACCTGTATCAACGAGTTCAAGATTGCTGCGTAGGCGGAGAGAAGGGAGTTTTGAACAAGAAGCGAAGGCCACCTTTCTGCCACCTCCCTGCAAATGTGTGTGTGTGCAAGCACCGGTTGGCGGGTCGCCTACAGTCAGGACCAGAGGACCACGGCCATGATACCTGCCTGTTTACTCAGCTCGGAACATGCTGTGGAGGACATCGAGCCCTAGACTCATCATGGTCAAGTTGATCCTATGCAAAAGCGTCACGGGCTCGCTTGAAGCTGAGTCTCGTCATCCCAGTCTGCCCTGGAGACAGCGGGCTGTGTGAGGGCAATGATGGGGCTTTTGGTTCCCCACGAGGCAGCACAGCCTGCCCGCATTGCGGGGAAGTCGTGCAAGTTCGGCTTCAACATGCGATCGACGTCAACGCGTCTCATGATGCGACCCAACGTTAGGTGCACAAGGCACTGAGATACCCTTGACCATGCTCGCCCTTGTACTACTCGGTGCTGCAACTGTGCTCTTGAACAGCTTGGAGACCACGCCGCAACACGGTAAATTTATTTCTGGCTTGATCAGACCGCTGTCTCTGTCGGCTGTATCTAGCTTGCCCAGGTTTCCTAATTTCGGAGAGTATGTACCAAGTTCAGTTGCCGTCAAGCACCCGACTCTTGCAACGGTATTATTCTCAAGTCCCAATTTTCGACTTGCAGCGAGGGCGCTGAAACCATGACGAGACCGGACATCTCGCAGACGCAATCTATGTATCGAGAGGCTTGCGCGACAAATTTAACTCGACCACGCGGCTGCGAGATGCAGGGGGAGGCTTGGGCTCGAAATTGGATCATTGGAAACCTCCTGGCCTGCATCAGCAGCACGAGACGATGAGTGCTCATGAATCGCATAGGTCCCTAAATTTTGGACGAAAACTCCCGGTTAGGGGCCAAGCGAGACCGAGGCTTGGGCGAGGCTCATTGAAGCCAGAGCGCTCGCAAAACGAATGTCATTCGCAGGAGAATGGTGCTCATTGCGTGGGCATGGAAAAGTTTTCCGGGTGTCTCCCTGCGTGGCGTAAATTGACACACCCATTCCGGCCTGTGGCGAGTCGGTGGCCTCAAGATCTTCGAGACCATCACTCTGGCCGCCCTCATTGGCGCACTTGGCTGGCTTTTGTTGAGATGTTTCGAGCGAGGCTTGGTGAGGCTGGGGAGATGGATGTTCATCATGGTGACTGAGTAGGTGACTCAACTCATGACGAAGCTTCGCAGCTTGTGTTTCGCAATTCTGACACTCGATGAGGCCTCACCAACGTCGAGGCGTCTTGACTCTCGACGGCCCCCCTTTCTGGCGCAGCCACTTTGGGTAATCACCGTATTGTAAACGCAGGCTGAAATCAAAGACTGCCACCATCACAGATATCAAGAAACGGACAAGGCGACGGAGAGGGCGACGGCCGAGTGAGAATGACAGCGCCCGGTGATGATGCATTGCTTTCCGAGCTAGACCGTGTTTGGAAGCCAAGCGGCGCTAGACAAGGAAGGCTGGGTGCCGAGCTGGCCACCCACAACACACCCACTTTCCGCTTTGCGCCCCCCCGCCGCAGTGCAGCAGGAGAGCCAATCACGACCACGCCGATTTTACCATCTTCCCATCCTGCGGGCGAGTTGAAACTGCGAGGGTGTCTTGACTTGGGGTGGTGCCGGGCCGGCAGATTCAAGGGCGCGCGGAGGGGGGGAGCTGGCTTCGAGATCGCCAGTATGCAGAAATGGAGCGTCTGAGGCATGAGGTTGCAAAGCGCCGTCGCTGCCCTCGACGAAGCTGCGTCTCGGGGCTCTGGAGCAGTTGGCGTGGAAAAGAGTGGGAAGCAAGCTGAGTGGAAGCATCAATCAGATGGTTGTTGGGTGATTTGCCAAGCGGCAGCTGCTGCACGCTGACTGTCACGAACGGCTGGGGCCAGGTGGTGGACTGCTTGCAGGAGTGGAGGTTGGGATGAATCCCGTTGGCAGCCCAGGGTGGTGGTGCAGACCTGGCTGGCTGTGGGCTCCCAGTGGTCGCAGCTGCTTGCAGCGTTCTGCCAGTTTGGCACTCCCCTGGCATCTCCAATGTCCCCCGGCACCCCATTCAAAACTGCGCCAGTGCCGTGCCGAGACCTTCTTCTCCTTCCTCTCCCCATCGAGCCGCCATGATGCTCAACTTCAAGATCTAGGAAGAAGCGACTCTCCAGTAGTCTGCTTGTGAGATCTGTGTATCTTCTCTCCTCTCCAAGTTTCCGTCTTGACCGTCCCATCGTACCACTTCTTTTTTGGTGTTGGTTCTCTTCCTTTTTTTTGCAAATCGATTTCCCGTCCCGGTCCCCGTCCCAGTTTCCAATGATTGCCAGTCTGTTTGTCTAGGACGTTTCCCTTTCTCGCGACGCATTTACTTGCTCGCTGCGACAAAGGAAAACAGGACCAGCAGGCACCCTCCCTCCCCGGCACCGTACCAGATCGAGAAACAACGAGCTCCTCGCCCACGCAGGCAGCCCAGCTCCCGCGGCGCTCGACATAACGTTACCCGGCCCAACACTGCCTAGACAGCACAGTGTGGTCCACCTCGAACCAACCCGGCTCGAACAAGGAATCCGCCGCCCAACACACAAAGAAAGGCGAGAAAAAGCGAAGCAGCGCAAAACTGGTCACCATCACTCATTTTTGCCCACCTGGACTCATAGCTTCCCGCGCTGGTGACCAAGCCCAAGTCGCCACAGCCCGCGCCAAAAGGACCCGTTTTCAGGCTCCCATCACCCCACACCTGTCAGCTGGGGCCACCTGGTTTTACCCAAACGGCAAGTGTCGGCTACCTGGCCTCGCCACACTACGGGAAGAGTCATCGAGACAAGGGGTCACCCGAAGCCGGCGACCTTATCTAAGTCTCGCCCGGCCAGACACGCGCTCACACTCCAAGGAGTCACATCGCCGTCTCCGAGGGCGATACAGCTCGACACCTCGCACGTTTTAAAGCGTCCGATGATCTCGCAGCCTCACCAACCTCAACACACCCACACTTACTTGGTACCTGCATAGCCCCATAGCCCACGCGAGTCTCGATCCAGCATCCGCTCTCTCTGCCTGCCGCCGCCTCACCTCTCCGAGTCTCGACTCCCGGTCTTGCCTGCCCCCAAACCTCGCCGCCTCAACATCCGCCTCCCGCCCCCGTTTCGCCCATATGGTAGGGTACTGACCACCATATAACCCTCCACCACTCTCTTCCGCCCATTTCAGCGAAAGAACCAATACACACGATGCCTCTTGAGAGCATTGTGTTTACCCCAGTCGCCGTCTCCGCCCCGTCTACCGGTCTGATCGTTCGTGTAAAGTCGGCTTCTCGCGCCCTGCTCTAGAAGCCCTCCCCCCCTTCGGCATTCACAGCTCCGCGACAATCCATTGTGGCTTGTTGCAGAGCTCGCATATCGATAGGTTCACGATCTGATCAGCACCCCCTCGGTTTATCCGGTAGACACTGCGCGACGGCGACTGGAACTCATTGGACGCGCCTCTACCCTCCCTAATCACCATGATGCCCGGCATCTGCGAACCGCCTTCCTCCATCCACCTCGCCCGCAATGCGCCCTACAACCTGTCGCTAGCCACCTCGGCATCTTGTTCCTCCTCCTCCTTCTGGTCCGACGTGTCTTCGCAACACTCGGATGACTCGGTCTCGACCGCCCCGACATCCTATTCCGACTCGAGCGATTCGTACTACTTTTCCCATCCCCCGACTTCATCGCAAACCTCGGTCAGCTCGGTTGGCAGCCTGTGCGAATCGACTACCAAGCTGCGCGATCCCTGGGCCAAGTCTCAGATTCAGTCTCAGATCCAAACCGAACTCCCCGCAGAGCTGCGGCAGAACCCCCGGCGTACCTGCAACTCGACGACTTCGCGCACCGGACGCCCGCCCTCGCTTGTGCGGCAATCCGACCGGAAGCTCAGCTTCGTCGAGAACCTCGTTGGTAAGGAGAACTCTACCCGCCGCCCGCACGGACATGCACTTAATGCCGCTTCATCCAGACACGTCCACACATATTGTCGAGGCGATTTGGCCCACCTCGTCGGTGCCCCCTCGCAATGACAACGGGAACAATGCCGTGCTGCCCCTGCGCACCTTCATCCAAGAGACGCTGCGCCGCTCGCGCACCAGTTATTCCACCCTGCAGGTGGCTCTCTACTACTTGATTCTGATCAAGTCCCATGTCCCAGCCTTTGACTTCACCACAGAGCAGCCCGACGACTGCCGCTCCAGCCAGGCGATCCAGTGCGGCCGCCGCATGTTCCTCGCCGCCCTGATTTTGGCATCCAAGTATCTCCAAGACCGCAACTATTCGGCCCGTGCGTGGAGCAAGATTTCTGGCCTTGACACGCTCGAGATCAACCAGAACGAGATGGCATTTCTCTTGGCTGTAAATTGGAAGCTCCACGTCACCGAGGAGATCTACAAGCGGTGGGCCGACTGTGTGTCCAAGTTCACTCCGACCCAACCCCCGTCCCCCGGCGGGGCCGCCCAGCAGCTCTACGAGAGACAATGCTACGACTTCCGGCGCATCATCCTCAACCTGTCTCCTGATCTGGACAACCTGGAGCACTTGGCTTCCTGGTCGCCCGGGCCGATGCCTACCCAAGAGCTCCCGCCCAGGTCCCTCTACACGCCTCCCGTGGAGCGTGCTGGTGCTTTTGGGTTTGATGGCGACCTCCTGTCGGGCTCGAAACACCACGGCCTCCCCGTCGTCATGGAGCCCGTGCCGTCCATGGCCTATGTCCCTGGACGTTTGGCTCCCGCACTCGGTCTCTTGCCCACGCCGCGCTTGACTCCCCAGACGAGCGGATTTAGCACTCCTGCAGCGAGCGCTATGTCTGGCCTCCTTGGAAGAAGCTCGTCGATGGGCTTCGCCATGGCGCAAGCATCGGCAACAATGACGGCTCAGTCCATGGATCGGTGGTCGCCGCCCGCGACATCGTCCCCCATGAGCTACCTGACTCGTCGTTCGTCTCTTGCCAACTCTGTCTCGGCTGCGTCCTCGCCCGAATCAATGGTTTCGGATTCCTCTCGGGTTTCTCGCTCTTCCTCGATCTCCTCTGCTTCCTCGGTTACCGCGCCGTCAACCAAATCGGATGTTCAGGCGCGGTACCGGTATGCGAAGCCAGGCGGTGACAGGTTTAGCATGAGGCCAACCATTGCTTCGGTTCCCGAAGATCACGAAGAAGGATATCTCTCGGCATCTCCAGAGTCCTATGCTGTCCCGACTGGGAAGGACCTCTACGACATGTCGGCGGATACGCTTCTGGCTCGCCGCGAGCGCGAGATGGACGATGCTGCGCGGGCTCTGCAGGAACTACACCGATCTGGTGCCACTCGTCCCGCCATGTCCGCCAGAGCGGGATCCAAGCGGGGCAGGGCAAACTCGGTGCAGGATGATGTCCGCGAGATGCTCGCCGGTCATTACCAGTGCGCCGGGTCCTGGCCGGAGACGATGGTTCATGGCAGGCACGCCCAGCAGATGCCCGTTCGGACAGGCAGCTACAAGCGAGTCTGCTGCTCGACTGAGGCTGCGCGGGCGCCGAGGATCTCTGCTCTGCACCCTGCTGTGGGGGGGCTCGGTGGCCCTGGGATGTGGGAGGGGATCCTCAACTAATAATAATTTAACATGCGCATCATTCCCGACATCCAAACATCTAATATTATTTGGACCTCGCCATCTCACACACACACACACACACACACACACACACACACACACACACATCAACGCTCTTTGAAAATAACACCGACCATCCTTGTGATACTACTGTTTTCTTGTATCCTTGCTTTTCGGGAGGGTGACAGGAGGCGATCGCAAATGGAGTTTTTGATTCCAAATACCAGCCTTGGGGTCATCTAGCTCATAGACGGCTTAGATGGTGGCCAAGGGGAACGGGCAAAAAGCACCCTACGTTCTATTTTTGCATTGTCCTGGGATTCGGAGGGGGTCGGCATTGGGGGGAAGGGGTCGGCGAAGGTGGTTGTTGTCTTTTTATGTACGATGAGTGGAGTGGAATTTCTGACTTCCTGTCCTTTCTTTTGCGTTACTTGGTTCAACCTCGGCGTCTCGCGTGCGTGGGACGTTGAGATGGGAAATGGGAATCTATTTTGGAGCATAATGGATGGGGCCAGGGCGTTGGAGAGAACTGGTCAACTGCTGACGCCTTCCCTCAGAAAGGGTTTGCAAGCGCCGGTTTCACTCCTCTCTATGCCTGAGGCTGCCTTACATCACACGCGGAGTTTTTAACTGGAATACCTGGGTTTTCCGCCAGGAACACGAGAGAGAGACCTTCGGGGCCCCTGAGGAAACCTGGACGAGACGGACGGAACCCGATTGTCCCCATCAGGTATCCCTCCCGCACTACCTACCTAGCGACTAGCACACACAAGATACCACGCTACTATTAGGGAAGATCAACAGCTAGGAGAGCTATTTTGACGCAAGTTGCAGCGAGCAAGCTGATTCTGCCGTCCCCTTTCGTCCTTGGGATGACGCGATCCGTCGCCGGTTCAAGTCTGTGCAACTCTGCGAACGCGGCGCGAGGCGAGCAACGCGCTCAGAACGAGCGGTGCCACCGGTTCTGACGGCCGCAGGCGGACACGCGTGGAGAGGTGCGGTGCTGAAACGCGGCCGCTCAGGGGCATCCGTTCCCCCCGCTTCTTCAACCTGGATCGAGGGTTTTTGCGGCATCTTGTGGTGCGATGAACCTGCTGACAGGGCAGGCAAATTTCTCGTTGACCATGCTGTTCTCAGGGCCATCAACCTCCTTCTTCTCCCCCCCTCGGCGTTTCTAACTGGCCAACAGTGTGTAATGAGTTACTCCGTGCCTCCTTGAAGCTTCGGGTTTCTAAAATGGTCGTTGCCGAGCGACGAACCGCTCGCCCGCCCACCACCGTTGTTCCGGTCGTTTGGGGGTGGTCTGTGACGGTCTCGCCTCCCTTCCTCCCGAGTGAGTCATCGGAGGACCCAGCTTGAACCCAACCAACCACCACCAACCCTGGTTTGTCCAAGTTCGTCTCATGTTCTTTTTATTTTCTTTCACACACTCCGCTTCCGTTTTTCTTTTCTGAAACGGGAAACTGGTTTTTGTTGGCTGGGCCTGGCTGCCTGCTGCTGGCTACGCTAAAACGGTCTAGGCTTCTTTCTCCTCCACTCTGACAAAGAGTGAAGTGGCTCGTCATGCTCGCCTGCCTGTCATGGACCATATCGTCCGTCCCATAACCCTGGGTTGCTGGTCCATGTTCGTGACAGGCATGGGGTGGCGTGGCGTGCCACAACACGCCACGCGGTCTCACGTGCTAACGTTACTTGTTCCTTGTGTTGGAATTAATTAGTCAGGAACTCATGGGAAGTGCAGGCGCTGCGCTCATCATCATGAGACCTAGGGTTGCTGGTGCCTATGGGATGCCTCTCCGTTCGCGAGCCGGGCTTTGTTTTTGTCACCTTTTGCCTCCTCCCTTTCAAATCTTCCCTCTTGCTGTCGCCCCCCTCTGCCGTCTAGCCGCCGTGTGTGTGTGTGTGGTGTGTGGGTCTCCGGATGACCCGGGGAGGAGTGTCCGGTGAGTTGGTCCAATGCATAATGAGAGTGAGGGGACGGCGAGATGAATGTGGACGAGGTGCTAGTCAGCGTTTTCCGCGGACAGGTTACGCGTTTTGGGGGGGCTGTACTGGTGCAACAGCCTGCTGGTGGCGAGTGGGACTCTCTGCTGCCTCTCGGTGGAGATGAGACTTCACGTTGGTTTTCACAAACGGTACCTTGAACAGTGCTTTCTTTGGCCGGCTTATGTACGAGAGGTGGGTGCTGTCTGAGGTCACTTGTGTTTGTCGTTCAGTGTTCGCAATTCAGACATCTCTGACTTTCCATTGCCGACTGAGCGAGTCATGGGTGAGTCCCATCTGGGAGTCAAGGGTGGTGCAGCAGTCTGGTTTTGGCTACGGTTCAGGTATTTTGGCACTTCACCCATTTGGGCTCGCCGTCCTCGCCATGCGGGACACCGAGCTGTTGGAGGGCGATGCCCCTCATCTCGATCCCTTGGCTGTGATGCCTTGACTGACGTGAATGAGAGCTGAGCAGTGGCATCTGGGCTCTGTCTGAATGAGCCGGGTGTTCCGAGACCTTTACGTATTCACGTCCACCTCAGCCGGAGGGATCACTGGCCTTTGGCCACTCAGCCAGGGCTTTCGTAACACAAGTGTTGAACCCCAGGCGGATGTTGCACCGCCTCCTGAGCTGCCAGGCTAGTTTCCCCCCTCACCACCAGCAATGTCATCAAGACGGCCAATCCATGTCTGTCTGTCTGTTTGAGAGCCCTGCTTTAGAGACTGAGGACAAAACGGGGGGGACAGAACTTCCTAATATCTCGGCAGACTGCCCATGTTCAATACCGGACCACGAACTGTGCCCCGGAAACCGTCCATGCCCTGAAAACCCAGGGAAAGCGAAACCATTCACAATGACTCCATGAACCACCTCGAGATGCCAAGGCGCAAAGAAGATCAAGTGCATACGTGAAGGATTATTCGCTGACAAATTGCCTGGCGATGCTGGCGGGGTACGGTAAACAACATCCGGGCAAGGTGAACGCGGCGTAGGGTCCCGTAATAGAGCCAAAGCCGAGAGGGGACAAGGGGAATGTCACTTACTAACATTCGCGGAGAAGTTCTCGCAATGTGGCTGGTGTGTGTAGCAGGACATCGAGGATATCTAGAAGATGCTCGGTAGGCTTGATCAACATGCGTGAGCACTGTTTTTGTCGGTTGACTTTGCGACTCCCTAGAACCGTAAATCAAGGCAATCAACCAGTTTCGCAATTCAACACCACAGATGTTGCCCCGTTGTGAGCAAAGACCGCGGAGAAGAGAAAAGTGGTCAACTACAAGTGCTGATGTACAAGAACAAGACACACCCATATTGCAAACAGCAAGCAGAGAGTTGCCGCTACCCCAAGAGCCGGCCCACGCCGTAAACGCCAGTCTATCCGATACATGCTCTTGTGCGCCGCAGGTAGCCCCAAAAAGGCACCTCAAACTTTCCCCTTGAACTCCTACACCACAGCTGATATGAGTCGGGCAATCACCTAAAGGGCCACTTCTTGGTCCGCGCCTGCTTGGCGTTCTTAATCATGTTGATCCTCCTCAGCCGCTCGCGGTTGTTGGGATCGAGCAGGCCGTCCGCGCCGTCCTCGGCAAACCAGTGGCTCTGGCTGCGCAAGCCGCCTCCGTTGATCTTGACGCGTTGGACCTTGCGGAGCTTCACCAGTCCGTACCAGCAGACTATGAGGGAGAAGATGGACGAGACGGCCGTCACGGCGCCAAAGCCCCAGTTGGTCTCCTCGATGAAGTTCTCGAGGTTCATGCCGTACAGGCCGGCAAGGAAGGTGCCCATGGCCAAGCCCAGAGTGCCAACGCTGAACTTGAGGTCGAGCAGCATGAGCGAGTTGCGATTGGCGTCGAGAATGGCCCGGATACTAGCCACGATCGTTAGCATCACTGGTTCGAGTAGGCCATGGCGGGGGAGGCCAGTCGACTTACATTTCCTCGGTGTTCCTGATGCTCGACACAAGGTTGCTCGCTTCCTGGACCACTTCATCACATATCTTGTTGTACGATTCCAGTAGAAGCTCAACCTCGGTGTGGTCGTCTTCGCCCCTGATCAGGTCGTGTGTCTTCTCCGTCAGGTACATGGCGGCAAGGTCGTCGTCGGCTTCCAGCAGCTCCTCGATGGCGTCACGGACCAACTTGGCCTTTTGCTCAAAGGTGCTGACCCTCTTTGACAGGACCAAGAGAATTCGGAGTTTCTCTCGGTCGATATCATCCTCGAGCTCGCTGAGGATACGGATGACTGGGTCTCGTACCGACTCGAAGTCGGCCTCCAGCTCGGTCGTGACCGACATCAGGACGGCCTCGAGGGCTCGAAATTCATAGGGCAAGCTGTTCGCCCCAGTAGTTTGCTTTTGTTGCAGCTTCCCTTGCAGGTCGTACATGAAGGCCGACTGCGGGTAGGACGAGGTAGAGCCGAAGACGTCGAATAGCAGGACGCGATCATGCTTGATGAGGACTTTCAGATGGAGCAGGTTGAGGAGAATCGCGGACGGGCGGACGAGAATGTGCGGCAGGTTCGACGAGTCGATCTTGCGGAGATCGCGTGGAAGAAGGCCATACTGCCAGGAACCACTGTTAACAATCGATGTCTACTGAAGGCCATCCCAGGGCTGCATACCTTGGCAATCAGCTCGCTCTTCTTGAGCTCGCCATCGACTGTTATGACTTTTCCGTTCCCATCCACCTCAGTGCACCGCAGGCGCGGGTCCAGCGCCGCCTTCGCGGTCAGAGACCTGCGCTGGAAGATGGACCCAGACTCCTCCTCCAGCCTCACCCTGATGTCGCCCTCCTTTAGCGGATCGCCCTCCTTCTTCTGGTCGGGCCCAAAGATCCACTCCTGCCACGTCAACCTGTTGCCATCCTCCCTGGGTGTCTGTTCCGAAGAAGCATACCGGCGCGCGCCCCCAGCGGGAGTGAACTCCTGGATCTTGGTGGCGGCGGCTGCAGTGCGCTGCTTGGTTGTCAGGGCCTTTGGGAGGATCGCATTGAGGCCAAAAATGGCAGCCTGTAGAGTGGGATCGCGCCGTGTTACCGGGGGATTCGACGCCTTCTCGGATGGCCTCGTCCGCGTGCAGGCGCACGCATGGCGCCGAGTCGACGAGAGGCGAGAGGCCGATTCGGCAAAGCTGAGGCCCTCAGACTGAGCACGCAAGAATCGCAAGAGCCTCCGCGACGGTGCTGGGGGTCTCAATGCCGGCGGCATTGCGGGTGCGAGGGATCTGTCACTCCGACGCTGGAACTTGTCGCAGCCCGGAGCTCTTGGATATCGATCAGAAACCTGGAAGCCGAGAAGTGGAAAACTGCGGAATTATGGGGCCGGCAGCGTCAGATGCAGACACACCTGGGGCCCCGAGCAAATCCTAGCAATGCACTGGTTGCACCAGGTTAAAGGCGTGCAACTAACAATCGTGGCCTGCCTGTATCAGTACCTTGGTGGGGCTCCAATTTTCTCTGGGCCAGACCCTGGAACGTCACTCTTCTTGACAGCACCTCTAAAAAAGTTGAGGTTGCTGGGTCGCGAGGGTGGGAACCGCAGCTTTAGAATACAATGTTGCCAAACTTGCAAGCTTATCCGGTGCCAATGCCGGCTGTCAACCTATAGTTTCTGACAGATTGGACGAACTCGACAACCCCCAAAGGCTCGAATGGGTTCATGGCTTTCCACCTCTGAGCCCTGAACGCCCCGACGGATTCGGCCTCTCACCCACAGAACCTCCATCCCTCCTTCAGCGTCTTCAATGAAGTTGACGCCTGTCAAGGTCAAGGGCAAGGCTAGCCAAAAGAAGACATGGCGGCCGCCAGGTCCACCACGCTCCGTGAAGCGGCAGCGGGATGAAGACGACGTAACCGACGACAGCAACGACAAGTCACGCCGGAAGGCCTTCAAGTCGAAGCACCCTGCGGCGCCCATCGAGGAACTGCCGACCGAGATCCTCGAGCGCATCATCTTCATGTCCCGGAACCTCAACTTCCTGCGCAGCAGCCTCCGGCTCGGATACCGCTTCTCCTCCCCGTCCTTCCTCGTCGAGCTGGTACGGGCTGCGTTTGCTCCCACGTGGGATATGTGGTATGGACACACCCGAAACGAGGTCATCATCCACCACGACTATCTGTCGCATCACACGGCCATCCCAGGCGACCCCGACTTCCAGGTCTGTAGCCCCCCTGATACGCCCACAACTTCTGTGAATCCGGGCCCCCGTAAACTGACACACGCGCTTTGAATGCCCCAGGGTGCTGTCCTTGCTTGCCCGTGGGTCGGCGTCTCCCTCATCCTCGAGGCACAGCAACGATGGTGCCGGAGAAGCGGCGGCCCTGGGAGGCTTGCCGAGCATGTCAGACTTCCCGGCCCTTCAATCCCTCCTCCAGCCCCTCTCCTGTCGTCAGATGTGGTTCCTCGTTTCGAGAAGGACTGGGAGGCTTTCGAGACTCCCTGCCGCGAGTTCTTCTCCAGCCGTGACCCCTATCCCGACATCCTGTTGATGAGGGCGCACTTGGACGACGGAAAGTATATTGAGCTTCACCCGTCGACGCCGATTCCGCAACGTCTCTTGACAGGGCCATTCGATTGGGAGTCCGCCAGGGTGTTGTTTTGGTACGTTCGTGGAGGGGCTCGGCTGCCCCGCGAGCACACATGGACCTGGGAGGTGAGTGGTTGCTGCACATCAGCTGAGCTTCTGTGTCTATTCGTTGCTGACGGGGCTCTTTAGTTGACACGGAGAGGCCATGGCCACATCGTGACCCTCGATGACACACCATTGGCCCTTGCCGTGTTCCTGCTCCTTGATAAGCTGTGTGTTTTCGACCACTGGCCCGCGTTTCTCGTGGGCCAGGAGCTGGACGAGGCCGCTCGGCGAGTGGAGAAGTCTGAGGACTTGGCTGTCCGGCAGCTCGGCTGGGGGATCTACGAGGTCCTAGAAGGTCAGATGAGTTCTACGCGGGCAAAGGAGACAACCGTCAAAGGAGAGCTAAGGACATAGCACATGAAAGATCGCAATGGGAACCTGCCGATATGGTCCATCCGGGAGTGAGCGAGCGTCGCGCTGGCTGGCCAGCCGTGGAAAACGCACAACTTGAGCTCACTCCTTGTTCGCGGTTCACAGAAACCAGAGCCATGTCCATCATGGCCAAGAAGCCGCGGTTTGCAGAGAATGTCGACGTATTCCCTATCGAGCGTCCTTTGACTGTACAGACGACGCATCGCAAAAATGCCATGAAACCGTTTCCCGTTCCCAGAGTCCGAAATGACGTGCCATGCCATAAAGCCAGAAGTCATCATGGCTGCCACCTGGTGATTCCGCGATGCCCAATTTCGCCCCTTGCCGACCGAAACCTTTGGCATCACCAGGCCGTGCCCCCTGCATCCCCGAACGAAGCGTGTCGCAGCATGGTTAACATTCTCGATTAAATGCCACCTCGGGTTGCCGAACTTGGTAAATTTCGAAGGGTGATTTAAGAGCCGGGGTTGGGGTTCATCTGGATGGGATAGCACATCAGCATCGCCTGTTTCCCTCTCCCACAGCGCGAGGATCAAACCAACCTTGCGCTTGCCACCGGTCAACGTGATGTTGACGAAACGGCGGGTGTACGTCAGTCTCTTCTTCGCACGGCCCTTACTATTCGCTTGTCAGAAATCCGTCGCTCTCGAAGTCGTTCAACCTGGGTCTCGCCGCAGAGCGCATCCAGCCAGTTCGGAAGTGTGTTGAGGTGCACATACGGAGTCTTCTTCTTCTCCTGCTTCTCGACCTTGGGGGTCTGAGACTTGACCTTGCCTGTGTGTACCGATCAGCGCCCATTCGGACATACTCCAACATTCGGGTTTCGCATCGACGGTCGCTGCAGCGGTCGTTGACGGGGCGTAGACATACCGGCACGAGCCAAACTGTTGAGACAGAGAGTCAGTAATCCCGTTGACGGCGCAAAGGTCTATATCAGAGCCGAATGTTCTCACCTTCCGTGAACCTTGCCCATTTTGGATGATTGTCGTCGCGAAAATAACTATCTCACGAAGGCTTGTTGGAGAGGCGAGGATGGGGAAAAGAGTCTGCAACTGGTGTCTGCCCCAGCAGCGATTTCAGCGGATTATCCGTTGGTTACCTAATAATTGTGGGAGCTCTGCGGGGCTCGTCTTGGGGCTTCAGACCGACAAGGGGGCGTCGGGAGTGTGGCTTTCCCAGTCACATGATATCTCACGTGATATATATGCGACAAACGCTATGTCGCGAGGATGGATCCTTCCGATATGGTTCCCCAGTATTTCGGATGCACAAGGTAAGATCCTTTTGATGGTGGACCGGCAGACACACACACACAACTGCCTAATTCTGGAGGTGTTGTCCTCTGATGGGAGGTCATGTCGCATCCCCGAACGCTGTTGTTGGTGACAACCATTGGACTCGACTGTCTCCGTGAATAGCATTCGGATAATGCGATGGCTCGATAACCGTCGGCTGTGAACGGAGATGGTGCAAGATGATCTGATAAGATAAAAAAGATCACAAGACAGACGCATTGGCGACCAGGGGTTCCTGGTGGGACCAGTGTTCCCCGCAATCCCATCATCGCCTGACTCCTTAGCTCCAACCCTGTGCTTGGAGCCCAGGCGCGAGCCGCCCGCCCGCCGCGACTTCTACCATGAGGACCTTTCTGTCTTGCATCTTGTCAACCTGATAATCAAGTCTCTTTCTGTCACCTCTCTGATCCCTTCTTCTCCCTTGAACTGCTGCCGTGTATCTGCCATCTGCCTGCCATGAAGTTGAGCTGTGTTGCGAGCGCCGTCCTCTCCTGCTGGGTGACAGCAGCATCAGCAGCCGCCGTCTCACCTCCTGACCACGAGCTCCGAATCCCAACCTCGTACGAATCCGCCGTTCTTGGCCGGCGCATCCTCGCCCTCACCCCCATTGGCACCCTGTCCACCATCTTCCCCAAAGACAAGGACAGCGATGGCGCCTCGGCTAATGAACACCGCCCCGCGGGGCTCTCCGGCATGCCGTATGGGCTGATGGAGTATATCGCCGACTGCGAGGGCGACGACCTCGGCAACCCGACCATTCTGGAGATCAGCATCGGGACGACCTTCAAGAACGCCGCCGCGGGGAGCAACGTGAGCCTGGCCGTGCAATGGACCCCGCCCCACCCGCCTTCGAAGCGGATCAAGAGCAAAGCCAAGAGGAGCTGGCTCTCCTACCTGGGATTGGGCAGCAACATCGACAACGACGACGCAGAGGAGGTTCACCATAGGGATCACCACCATCACCATCATGACACGGGCCTGCCGTTCTCCGCGGCCAACCTCCCTCGCTTCTCACTAATCGGCCACCTCGAGAGGATCAAGGACGGCGACGACCGCGAGGGAGAGGTTGGCGCGAACCTTGCGAGCTGCTTCGTCAAGTCGCACCCTGATGCCAAGTTCTGGCTCCCGGGCAACAGAATCCACCAGGCACACTTTGTGAGGCTCGTCATCGAGCAGATCTACTGGGTTGGCGGCTTTGGTGATCGTGCCTACATTGGCTGGATCCCAGTTGATGAGTGGTACGTGTTAATCGTTTCCCGAATAACACCAATTTCTCCTCTGTCCTCAGTTTCTTCCCCGGCAGAACATCAACTGACATCTCCTAGGCATAACGTCACGTCGGCGGAGTGGCAGAACGTCCGGCTGCCGGGAGAGAAGAAGGGGTGGGACGAGTGGTCCGTTCCGAGCACCGATCTTTAGGATCCCATCAGAGTAGCTCCACGTCCACCGTTGTATTCTGGTCTGGTTTGCCGCTCCTAGTTGTACACACACGCACACTCTCATACATGACTGTCACAAATGATAGCGTGGCTTTGCCCCTCGCATTGCAATGCTTAGATTGATGAACTGCATCTCTGTTTCTGTCAGCGTCCTGCACAGAGAAGAGGAAGAGAGAAGCAGGGTATCAAAGTCTCAGCACCCGTTTCAAGAAACAAAACACCCCGTGTTATACATTCGAATCGGAGATTAATAACAGGGTATCAAAAGAATCTACACACCACACCCCACACCTCCACCTACTCGAGGTGCCTGGCACATCCATCCATCCATCCCCCAAACGCAAGACCCTCCCTTCAGTACCATCTGCTCCCACCAAGATTTAGCCCACACACGCACCGAACACTGGCATACATACAAAACAAACAAACCACAACGATCGGTCTACATCTACTCTACACGAATAATCACCTTCCACCCCAACGCCCCTGCCTCCCGGATCGCGCACGCCAAACAGCCCCTCCTCCGCCGGCTGATCAACGCATTCCACCCCTTCTCGGCACAAAACGCCCGCGCCAAGATCTCCATGTCGGACCCAAACTGCCGCCGCCTCGTCTCGGAGTGCATCTTTTTCGACGCGCTCTCCAGGGCGCCTTCCAGAAAAGAGCCACCATCAACGCCGCCGCCAGGCGACGCCGGCGGGAACATGCCCGACACGTTGCTATCGGTGCGGCTGAGGACGGGCGACAGCGGGATCTCGTGCTCCTGCGGCTGCGGCTGGAAGCCCGTGACGCAGTCGACGACGAGCACCTTGGCCGCGTTGTCGTCGAGCGGCGACGGGGTGATGCTGGGCCGGTGCGAGGCGGAGGAGTAGCTGCCGAGGAGGGATTCGAGGGAGAAGTCCTGCTTGGCGAGCAGCTCGCTGAGGTGGAGGACTGTGTAGGTGTAGTTTTTGTGTAGGGGATGGCCTGTGTTGGGGGCTCGTTAGTGTTTGTGGGGTTTGGTAGAGCTGAGAAGTATGGGATTGGATACTCACCAACAAGACTGGCGGTCTTGCCGACGGCCCCGCTGCCGGAGAGGTCGACTTGTTGAATGGTTGGGCTGGAGGGGGACTTCATGATCTTGACGTGCGTGGAAGGGACACACGGGTGGGCTGTGACAAAGTTGATATCGTTTTCTAGCGTGTATGTATGCTCGCTGGCCACCTCCGTGTCGACATCCGTCACGGTGAAGGTTACATTGGCTGCGTATGTCTGGATCTGCGGAGGTTGGGTGACTTTGCTGACGTCCGACATGGGAGTGACTCCATGGTCCTCTGTCGGCGTGGTGTGGACCGATTCGACTGGTGCCCAAAGGCTAAGAGACTTGAGCTCGATGTCGAGAATAGGAGGCGCCTTGTCTCTGTAGACATTTTCAAATGGAATAATAAAGTCGGCCGGGAAGACGGATGAGGGGTCTGCGCCCCCGAGGACGCTGGACTCCTTCTCGACCGCCTTTTTGCCCCATATACGAGCCTTCTTGTCAACTTGAAGCGAATCCTCTGTGCAACCCAGTTAGCTTCCAACCTGAACCGTCGGCTCTGTGTTCTTACCTGGCGTTTCCTCAACTTCGACATTCACCCAGCCATCGCCAAGGCCTTGCGGTGTCACGTCGCTGGAAATCCAACCCATACACTCTACGGCACCCTTGCCAGCAGCAAGCACACGGCCAACGATGCAAGCTGTGCTCCAGAAGCTCTTGCCAGAGTAGACGAAGCCGCCACAGAGGTTTGCCATGGGGCCTAGCCTCGACAGGGCCTCTGGGTCGTTTTCTAACAGGGTCGCCATGAGGAAATGGCACAACCCTTCGCCTGGCAGCATGAGTCCGGAAACGTAGCTCTTGGACAGCCAGCCTGACGCATGTAGAGCTGTCGAAATCTTGCCTCGTCGCGAAGGGCTGCGCTGAGATTGGGCCTCCGCCTTCGGCGCACCAAAATAAGACGAACGGTGGCTATCGGCGCGCGTGCTTGGGCTCGCCAGGGGCGTACTGAGCGGCGTCCCCTCGGCTACAGAGCGGCAGTTGTCGGATATCTTGGACACGTAGTAGGACTCGGCCTCAGGCCAGCGTAGCCGCCGAGCAAAGTGAGCCAAGCCATCCACTTGGCGTTGTACGTACTTTCCCTTGATCGCATACACAGGTCCGCGGCCATGATGGCTGTGCGAGCCGTGGTCGCGGGTCAACGACATGCGCTTTGTCAGCGTTGCCAGCCAGCCCGAAGGCTTCTCTTGAGCACCAGTCCGCTCGGGTTCCGTCATGACAACTTCTATGTTCTCGAGCCAGACCCGAGCCAGAATCAGGGACCACTTGACTGACTTGTTTGCGTCTTTCTCAAATCTGTGAATCTCGGCTGGCCGGATGCTTTCCATGCCAAGCTCCTCCCCCTCGGTGATCGCGTCCAACCGGATGAGAAGCTCGCAGGCCAACAGAATCTGCAGAAGCAGCCAGTACCGCTCCTCATGGATGTCGCTCGCCGAGTCGCCCGTCTTGACGGACGATCCATCCTCACCGTCGCCCTCGGCCGGGTTGTCCCACAGCAGCTGGCCCAGCCGGATGCGCCATTCGACGTGCGAAAAGTCAATCCACATGTTTGGCGCGGCGAGGACCTTGACCAGGGCCATGATCTGCACTGCTAAGCTGTAGGGGTCCCGGTGGTCGAGAACCTTGGTCGGCGGGTGGAGGATGTGGAGGAACAACTCATTGTAAAGCTCGCTCGAAACCCGGCGCTCACGCGGGTGCGGCTCGCTGTACCTGTGCCCGTTTTTGATCAGCTGTTCCATGATCAGGGCCTCATCGACGTGCCGAAGACCGTCTTTGGACGTGAGCATCTTTTGGCGCTGTTCGACCACGGCAGGCAGCCTGGCACCGAGGCCCTCAAACCCCCACTGCTGCTCCTGCAGGGCATCCGCCACGGCCAGCTCGAAGGCGGCCTGGTAGCCCACACTCCCCTTCTCCAGCCCGAACATGCTCAGCATATTGGGCCGTTCCCGGCACCGCGGATAGAAGTGGGCCCGGCGCTTCGCCTCGGTGGCCCGCTGGGCGGCAGACCGGTCGCTCTTGACATCGCGTGTGATGTGCGGCCAGGCCGTCACAGAGCTCCAGGCCTTGTCTTCGATCTGCGTGTGGTCCGTGAGGTCCCGGATCTCCAGTTCCTCGTCCCACGGGAAAGCCACTGAGGGATGCGGGGCGCCCGTGTAATGGCCCTCGGACCGGGCAAAGTATTGCGGGGCGCCCGAGAAGAGCTTCTCGACATCGGACTCGGTCAGGGTGGCCATGATGCGGGTCAACTTGAGGACGGGTCTCGCCGGCGGGTCGCGTGTCTGCTCGCTGCCGGGGGGCGGTGGTGACGGCAGCGGCTTGTTCGGGTTGGCAGGCGTTCGGGGGGAGAGAAGTGTCGCTGTGTCTGAGATCTGATGCGTGTCGCAGATGGTCAGCCAGCCGCCTTCAAGTACATTGCATTGTCAACGGGGTGGAGTAAGACAATGGTGCCTCGATGGGATCATGTCAGTCAGTTGTCTGCAAGATCTCCGGCACCGGTCATACGATTGGTGCAGGGGGCCGTTGGGGGGAAGATGCGGTGGTCACGCGGGGTCACCCCGGGGGTGACGGCACTGGGGCGGGACTCCTAGCCGTGCCCCCCGGCTTCAACAACACGAACTGGGCTTGGCTCACGCCTTCCCCCAGAGTGCCATGCCATGCGCCAAAGCCGCCGAGCTGCACAAGTCCGCCGGAGGCCATTGGCAAATGGCAATTGGCATTGGGTGCCACCACAGGCTGCAGTTGCATCCAATTTCAAGAGCAGATTGTAGTGCATGAGGGTTGGTGTGGACGGGATGGACGGGATGGGGGAATGGGGTATTCCTACCGCCGCTGCTGCGTCTTGCTTTTGAGGTCGGGGCTGTGATGTTCCCCGCTGTGTTGACGACGAGGGCAGCTTCCCTGCAAATCGGCTTCGAATGCTGTGCAGCAAGTCTTTGTTGAAACCTCGTCGTCCCTTGCTCGTGGTCTCGCCGTCGTCGGTGTCCTTCGGTCCGATGGCAGCTGGGCTCACGTCGTGCTGATGGGCTTCCGGCAATGGGGCGCCACCTGCGGTCTTGACGTCATCCCCACTGTTCTGTTCCTCGTTCCCCTTTCGACCACGCGGCGATCTTCTGAGGATCGAGAACGGGGCCATGTCGGATGTGTGCGGCTCTGCAGGACGAGTCTCTCACTTTCTCTCCTCCAGTGTGGTGATCTTTAGTAAGTGAGTGGACCTCAGGCGGCCTGCTCTGCGCCCGTGGTGAGAATCTGAGAGCAGGCGTGTTGTAAAAATTGAAATTGAAGTCGATACCCGGCCATACGTTGAATAAAGGGGGGAGAAAGCAGGATGATATCTTGGACCGCGAACAAGAGGTCCGCAGAGCAGGTACGGGGTCGTGGATGGACTGGAGATGTGGTGCAAGCACGAACGTGTGTGTTGTTGCGGCGCGTCAGCTATATACCCAACATCGCCAAACCGCCGTGCCGTGGGGAGGGAGTGGGCCGCCAAATAACCAACGATAGCAAGCGTCCTAATCATTTGAAAACCTTAACGCTGCTTCTTAACAGAGAGGCCGCAGTCGAGACCACAACCGGTCCACGCCCAAGGCATGCTGCATGACGGGTAGCAACGCCAGCGCTGCTGTTGGGTGGAGAGCTGTCCCACCAGAATGTCCCGACCATCTTGCCAGGGTCAGACGGAGGGCCAGTCGCAGGGCGAGAATCGTGATGCACTGGTCAGAGTTGTTTCGTGCCCGGGGATCTAATGCAGAACTTGGGACGGCATCAAGGCAGAGATTAGGTGGGCTTTTTCTTGGCTGGTTGATGCATGCGTCCTGGTCCAGCAACGGTGGGGACACTCATTGGACGCCCGCGAGAGAGCCCTGTACATGCACGACAGCCGCTAGCCCTTGCTGAACGTCCGGAGCAAGAGTCCAGCAAGGCGTTTCATCGAGTGGGCTGAGCCAGGGAAAACCTAACTTGCTGGTGAACTGCTGTGCATGTGTGTCCACTGTCCGGTGTGTCCCTGTCGCTGTCGCCGGAAGTTGTCCTAAAATAATATCCGCCAGGCACCCCACAGGTGGGTCCACACCCCGTCAACCCAGGTGAAACCGTCGCCCTCCCTCTCGCTACCATTGAGGATTGTCAGACTCCGACGCACGACCGCAACGTGGATGCCGCTACAAATCCGCAATTTTCTCTTCGGGCCCGGACAACCACGTCGGAGTGTCGGGTCTGGAACGCGCTGCGACCCATCCCGCTGCTGGCGTGGTGCGCATCGTCCGGAGATGGAGGCGTGCGATGCGAAATTAAGGTGCGGCCGCGGTTGGCTTTGGTGTGCAAGAGTTGGACGGTGTGCGCACCGTGAGCCAAGTTCGAAAGATTCTCAAGGGAAGGGGAGAGTCCGTCCGGCGACGCCGACTCCGCATCCGGACAGCCATCTTAACATGGCTCGACAGCTCGAAAGCTCATCATGCTGTGGTGTCGTGGACCACAATCAACAGATACTTGGGGTCGGGGACAATGACAAACTCTTGCTTCTTGGTTCTCAACCGCAGCAATTTCACTTCATCCTGCGGGCTGTCTGTCAGCAGCGAGGGTTCGTCCGCATCCTCCAAGGTGGAATGTTAACGTTACCTCGGTGTCAAGCTCCTGGACAAGGCTGCCAGCGGCGCTGACGAAATTCCAAATCATAGATGCCAGCTCCTCAGCGCCGTGATCCTCGTTGGTGCTGTTTCCGTTGGCTTCACTGGCGAAAGACCCAACAGCCGGCGCAGAAGACCCAGGCGGCTTCGTCTTCCGAATCGAGTCAACCTGCCCGCTGGTCTTCAAAATGGCCCCCGAGACACGATCCAAAACGATCGTTGCCCTGACGCCCGCCTTTTTAGAGAGGCGGCCCAAGGTCTCATCAAGCGCATCGACGCCAGTGCCCTTGTGGGGTACCGTCAGACCAAAGAACTGCATCTCTGTGAAGGGGGGGCAGAACGTACCAAAACTGAGTCTGACATGGTGGCTTTTGACAAATCTGGCCCCGGATCTCGTCCCAGTCGCAAGACTAAAGAAGCCGAATCGTTATGTGTGAAATGGTTGGGAATGGCAAGCTGTCCAGCGAAGAAGTGCTTTGACAGCGCAAGATGCCGTCGCTCGCGACTGGGCGAGGCCCACATCGGGTCTGCGCCAGACTAGGCTGGCCTGTGACTGGTTTCTGCCATGCCACACCGCTAAAATTCAGATTCAACGGCCCATCATTCATACACCTCCTAAGCTCATCAAGTGAGAGGACAGCTCAAACGCCCTTCACCAATTGACTGTTGATGAACCGATAATGGGTTCTAGTACCAAAAAGAAGAAGGAGAAGAAGAAGGACTTTCAGGTTCGAACTAGGCCTCGCCACTTCCACCTCCCGTGTCAAAGCCGCTGACTGAGATTCAGAAAGCCAAACTGAAAGTCGGCAAGGCAAAGGCAAAGGCTGCGAATTTCACCGACACGAGCTTCAAGGCCAAATGTGCGCATCCAGCTTTGACCGCCTTTGCGGAGCAATGGCTAATATAGCGTAGCCATCGTCGTCAATCAGCAGACTCTCGCAGCAGATGGAGTAGAACCAGCAGAGCAGTTCAAGCAGAATCTGTCCCTGGCCGTCAATGCAAAGTCGGACAACCAAAGACGGGATGCTTTGGCCTACATCACCAACCAACTCTCGGCCAATCCCCCCAACAATCCAGTCGGCACGTCAGGCGTGCTGACAAAGTTACTTCCCCTCCTGTCGGATTCATCTTCATCGGTACGCGCCCAGCTTCTCAAGCTATTCCGAGCCTTGCCACCAGCAGAGGTTGGCCCCAATGTCGAGAAAATTCTCATGTACATTCGAGGCGGCATGACGCACTTATCCAACGACATTCGCGGCGATACTCTGAACATTTTGGAGTGGCTCCTCGATGTTGCTGGCGATGAGACCGTTTCCTGTCCTGGAGGCTGGCTGAAGACCCTCAACAGCTTCAGCTCCATGCTGGGCTGGAACCCAAGCGTTGGGTCTGCCATGAGCAACAAGGGTTGGACGTCTGCCTCCAAGGCGACACTGGGGACCAAGAAAGGCCCCGAGGCACAAGTGCGGCAAATCCTAGTCCTCGCGAAGTTCCTGCAAACCGGGTTCCGACCGGAGGCGCCTGTGCCTTACAACCCAATGGCATACTGGGACAACATCTATCGTCTGCCCGGGACACCGAATCCTTTCGCCTACCTCAATCTTTTTGGGACACCCAGGGATGAAGACGGCGAGATGTATCCAGACCGCATGTCACGGCAGCGCATCTTTGATACCAAATGGAGGGCTGCTATCACTGCCGGCATGACTGCTGCCAAGAAGGAGGGGGGCACGGTCGGGAGGGCCGCCGCCGCATTAGACAGGGCACTAAGCGGCGGTCTTGGGTGAGGCGAAACTGGGCGGGTTGTTTTGGTATTCAACGGCGTCAGGGGCGGCTGGGTCATGGTGTTCGGGAATGGTGGCCTAAAAATATCTCTGTGTATGCCTCTCTTTCTCTGCAGAGTCTCAGGCATCTCAGGCTGGGCTCAGGCTTACATTGCCGATTAAGCAGAACAGAATCTCAAATATGTTGGCTGATTTACTGGCCGGTGTCCACCTCTCGGTTTCGTCAGATCAAGTGGTGGTCTGTCATTCTCTGGCTTCAGTATCCTTCATTACAGAGCTGGCTTCATGTCTCCTCTCTTACTGTATCCTGGTTGGCGAGGAATCATTCACCCTCTCTGCCAGTTTCCAGGCAATATGGAAATGGGCGCTGCCCTCTTCCGGGTCGTTTGTTGACATTCCTTTTTTCACCCCTATTTTGGCACATCCAACCCCTTAAAGAACAATTTGTGGCTAATATTTCCTAGTGGCCGGTCGTATAACTCACATTCTCCTTTCCATGACAGAGAGATGGAAAACCATCCCCCCCTGTTGGTTGCCCGGCCTACTCATCACCCAGCCCGCCCACTCCTCTCCTGAATTCCGCCCTCGCCGTTCACCACGCCCGGTCACCGTCCGGTTTCCAGGGCTCGCTCAACACCCGTTCCATTTGACAACAAGTAAGCTCCGTGATAGGGCCGCCTTAAAGTTTCTGTTTACGGATGCTTCTGGAAAGAAGGGCAAATTTTCTGCGTTTGCGGGCTGATCTGAAGGGTTCCTGCCACGCTCCCACGGCTATAAAATCTTCTTCATCTCTCCGCCGCTTTCCTCCTCCCACTTCTTCTTCCTACACAACACTCGCTGTCCACATCTTTTGGTTGCTTGCGAGATTCAAAGTTTGGACCACGAGGTGAGTACACGAAGTATTTCCTTTCCTCTTATTCCTCCTCCTCCTCAACATCATCCCCGCTTCTCTCTGCCTCCCCATCATCGCCATTGTTGTGGTCGGTCGAACGAGACCGACCTTTCCCAGCACTTTGGCGCGTCAACACTCTTGCTTGGGCTTCGCCTATCACTCATCTGCGTTGGGAAGCCCGTCTCTTCGACCGCCTACCTATCTACCACACTCTATCACCCGTCGTTCCAACGACCAGCCCATCGTCACTCTGTCACCACTCCATTTCTCAGATTTGGCTCCTCGACTGCTGGCCTGTTTCTTCTCAGCTGGTCGCTCTTTCCCCCAAGAAAGTAAGTGGCGCTGTGGCCCTGGCACTTGCTTTCTGCGACTGCCATTCTGAGTCGAGTTGTCACAGTGCCTTCCCTCAAGAAGCACCTCTCTCTCGCCCGGAGCAAGCACGCTGTTTCAAGCTGCAGGTGCCCTTCCTCTTTCATTCCCACCCATTCTTGCCCTGTTTCCATCTTTCTCACGTCAAACAGGCTGTCCATTTCCTTCCTCCCACATCAAACAGTTTGCCTCTGTTTCCCTCCCCTCCCTCCCACATCAACACCTACCATCCACGCCCTTGAGGTATCTGCGGAGCTAGCTCTCGCTCTCTGCAACAAAGAACCAACAGGTTCTTTTCTGAGCTGTTTTCAGTGAGGTCGCTTTCCCCCACTCGCTCTTGCCTGCGTCTTTGAACATCATCTCGATACTCCTCACCAGACACCCACTTTCAATTTCTTTCGTGGATCGGTGGTCGGTGAACTCCAAACTAACTTCCCTTTTCTCTCTCTGCAGAGCAAATCATCTGTACCGACTTGACAATGGCGGACAATAGCTGGGAGCCTACTCCTCCGCCTGTCGACACGGGCGAGACCCTTGCGGCTCAGGTCGGCGGTGTCTTCGGCACCGCCGAGATGCAGGCGGCCCTGCCTACCAACGGCAACGAGAATGGGAAGCCGGAGACTCCTGCCGGTTGGGTCCAGGCGACTCCTTACAATTACGAGTCCTACAGCAAAGATGCCGCTCACGACTGGGAATGCAATGCCAAAACCTATGAGTGGGATGGTGAGGTCGGTGATATCGGCCCCGAGTTTCCCGCTCTCGAGATCGAGCTATTCGGCGAGCCTGGAAATCGCGCGAAGCAGGGCATCGATTTCAGCAAGTATGTCAATGGCCTTCATGTGATTGTGCTGGGATTGTTAGCTGACACAACGCAACAATTAGGATCGCTTCGATTGAGTTGTTCCAGGAAGGCCCGACGCGCGTCGACCCCATTGCGACCTTCAAGGATGCCGGCCTTCACCCGGCCATGTTGAAGAACGTTGAGCTGGCTGGTTATGAGATTCCGACTCCCATCCAGCGCTACTGCCTCCCGGCCATCCACATGGGCCACGACGTGATTGGCATCGCGCAGACCGGTAAGTTGATAATGGTCCAAAGTTGCATATATGGTTCTCATCACCGTTTCAGGTTCCGGCAAGACCGCTGCCTACTTGATTCCCATCTTGAACAAGTTGATGGGCAAGGCCAAGAAGTTGGCTGCTCCCCGCCCCAACCCGGCAACCTTCCAGGAGGGCGTCGATCCGCGCGCCCGCGCTGAGCCCCTTGTGATCATCGTCGTCCCCACCCGTGAGCTCGCAGTTCAGATTTTCAACGAGGCTCGCAAGTTCTGTTATCGCACCATGCTGCGTCCCTGCGTCGTTTACGGCGGTGGCACCTTCCGGGACCAGGGGAAGCAGCTTCAGAAGGGCTGCGATATCTTAATCGCTTCTCCTGGCCGTCTTATTCATTTCATGAACAATCCCGACATTCTGACTCTCCGCCGCGTGCGGTACATGGTCATCGATGAAGCCGATGAGCTGCTCATGGATGACTGGAAGGATGAGCTCACTCAGATCATGTCTGGCGGCGGTAAGTTTTCCCATGCCGAATCCGGACAACACCATAATCTAACTCGCCAACAGAGCAAGAGGAAGGCAACATCAACTACATGCTTTTCTCTGCCACCTTCCCGAAGGCGGCTCGTGAGCTGGCCAAGACTCACTTGGCCGACACTCACGTTCGGCTCCGGGTTGGTAGAGCTGGAAGCTCTCATGAGAACATCAAGCAGAACATCATCTACGTCGACCCTTCGCTGAAGAAGCAGGCCCTAATTGACCTCATCAAGTCGTTACCTCCTACCCGCACCATCGTGTTCGTCAACTCGAAGCGCGCGGCTGAAGAGGTTGATGACTTCCTCTACAACAAGGAGGGCATGCCGTGCACCTCGATGCATTCTGACCGGAATCAGATGGAGCGCGAGGCCGCCATGCGTGGCTTCCGTGGTGGAGAGTGGCCCATTCTGATCGCCACTGGTGTGACGGCCCGTGGCATTGATGTCGTCAACGTGATGCACGTCATCAACTATGAGCTCCCTTCGATGGACCACGGTGGCATCGAGGAGTACACTCATCGCATTGGTAAGTCTGTTCCTTGCCGCCTTAATCTTGTGACCTGGCTTCTAACATTCGTAGGTCGGACTGGTCGCATTGGCCACCGCGGCCTGGCCTCATCCTTCTATTCGGATCGGGATGAGCCCATTGCATCGGTGCTTACTCGCACCTTGTTGGAGACCAACCAGGAAGTTCCCGATTTCTTGCAGTCGTACATCCCCGAGGGTGCGACAGCAACCAACCTCAAGTTCGAGGCCGATTCGGACTTTGAGGACGACAATGCTGGCACTGGCGTTGGAGATGACACTGGCGGCGGTGGTTGGGGCGCTGATGGCGCCGATGCCGGTGGTGCTGGCGATGCTGGCAATGACACCAGCGCTGGCGGTTGGGGCGCTGATAACGGCGGTGGAGGTGGCTGGGGTGCTGATACCTCCAAGCCGGCCGAGGTCGAGGAGGCGGCCGGCTCTGGTTGGTAAACCGTGCACCCTGCTCTTCTCAGACCTCTTTGAGGCGGCGTTATCTGGTGTCGTGGACGATGATGGGCTTGTGACTGGGAAATTTGCGTGGATTTATCATGCGGGTTGTTTCGTGGAGATCCAGGAGTCTTTATGGGGATTGAGTTTCTGCCGATTAAGACCCAAATGAGTTCTAGTGGGAGTCAGATACTCCGAGAAGCCAGAATACAGATCGTCCACATCTGCTCTTAGGGGCCTGCTTGGGTTCGTCGCGTGAACTGTTTGGGTTGGTTGTGGTTGTGATGGCGACCCGACAGGTGATGTCGGCGAGTGCTGCTGCGTCATGAGAAGCGAGGTGTTTTGCTACTGGCGCGTAGAATACCGACAAGAGAATCACGCAGGTTGGATGCATGTTGACACGTTACACAGCTACATGGCATGCACCTCGAAGGAAATGCAGATGGTGGGATGAGTATTGTACTCCTCTATATACGCTATGCTCAGACAGATGTGCTTTTTGACATTCGGCCCTTCTAAACCGCAGCGCGGCACCACAAAGACCAAGACTAATCAGTACTTGGACGATGCAGGAGACGACGCTAAACGCCAGGCACGCAGAGGGAGAGCCTGGAGCTGCAACACCTTGGGGCGGATGAACAGGGTGAATGTGACGACGCCGATCAGCACGCAGAGGATGTTGACAAAGTAGTAGCCGTCGCGCTCCATCTCGCAGACGCCGCCGCCGGCGAGGCAGCGTTCCTTGTCGGCCTGGACGGCGCAGCTGAAGGGGGCGGTGACGGCGAGGGTGGTGAGCTTGGCGTCCGGGTGGGGCGCGGGGATGCACGTGGCGCGGGTGAAGGCGTCGACCATGCGGAGGACGAAGAAGCGCGGGAAGGTGCCGCCGAGGTTGCAGACGGTGGCGAGGAGCGTCATGTAGGTGCCGCCGATGACGGGGTCGGCGATGCGCGCGTGGAAGGCGGCCACGGCGACGAACATGATGGTGTTGGTGAAGGTCGAGAAGACGTGCTGCGCCATGACGGTGAGGAGGTACCAGCTCGTGACGACGCCGCCCGCGGGGAAGATGGAGACGGTGAACTGCGCGAGGACGGCGGCGGCCAGGCGGCCCGCGAAGCCCCAGCACCAGAGGCGCATCGGGGTGTATTCCTGCGACCACTTGCCGGCGTAGTAGCCCAGGCCAATCTCGAAGGGGAAGTCGATCAGCACGGTCAGGGCCATGTTCTCGGTGCCGAAGCCCTTGTCGAGGAGCTTGAGGCTGGTGACGCCGTCGTTGGCCTGGAAGCCAATTTTGGCGATGAGGTGGACGAGGATGATGGTCTGGATGTTCTTGAGCTTGAGCACGCCCCACATGATCTTGTACACGTCCCAGATGCCGTCCTCGTTCTTGGTCTTCTCCTCCCGCTTGAGGAAGGCCAGGCCGATGGTGACGATGATGTAGGCCCACCCGGCAAAGGTGAGGTAGCCGCCCAGGCTCATCAGGCCGTGATCGAGCGGCTCGGTGCGGAACCAGCGGTTGGCGAAGTCCTTGGAGTAGAAGGCGAGGAAGACGGTGTACGAGAGGAACTGGCCGGCGGTCAGACCGACGGTCTGCGCGGTCGAGGCATACGAGACGTTGCCCGGCGTGAGCAGGGTCAGCGCCCAGCCATCAACGGCAATATCCTGGGTGGCGCACATGAGCACCAGGAAGAACCACCAGCCGGTGAAGCCCCAGACCGTGAGACCACCGGGCTTGCCCATCAGCTCCATCATGTTCTCGACCCTCGAGCCCAAAAACAGCATGCCAAAGCCGGAGAGCATCTGGATGGGGAGGATCCAGCTCTTCCTCCGCCCGAGCTTGGGACTCCATACAGCATCCACGATGGGGCTCCAGAAGAGCTTCAGAGAATAGGGGTACGACGCCAAGCTGAAGATGCCGATCTCGCCGTATGACAGGTGGTTCTTAAGAAGGAATGGGACGGACCCCGTGGCGAGGCCCAGAGGGATACCCTGGAGGAAGTATAAAAGGACCAGCAGGCCAAAGTTCCTCTGGTCGTTTTTGGGCAACTCGAAGAAGCCATGGTTGTTGACAGTGGGCGTCTTGGGGACGGGGTCGTCGAGCGAGAAGGACTCGCGGGCCATCAGGTTTGCGGCAGCGCCCTCTGAGGTTGACGTCTCGTGCGATATGTTGCGCCGCAGCAGCTCGACGTTGGTGTTCATCTTGGGAAGCTGGCCGTTGCTCTTCCTCCCGGAGGCGCGCCCGAGGGAACCGTTCGGAGTGGTCGGCGATTTGGCGCGACGCGTCTTGGTACCCATAGGTACTTGTTGTGTGTAGGTATGGAAATCGAGAGCTTTGGTGTGAGGTTTCACGTTGTGCTTCGCGAACTTGGGAGACGGCGAGGGGTCGGTTGAGAGAGGTTCGAGTGCAGTAAGTTGCGGCTTGGAGGGACAGGATTCGGCAGGATGTGTGCACGAGTTGGAGATGGCAGACAAGGGCAGGCTGGACTCGGACAAGAAGGTTAAACGAGAGACAAGAAAACCTGCAAGACTCCTGTTGGCTGAAGTCTTGAAAACGAAGGTGGCCTTAATCGGGAGGCTGCCGGAAGTCAACAGTGAGCTCCGGGGAAAATCTAACAGTCAGCGTCCGGGACACGTCGCTTGGACCCGGGAATTCGGAGGCAACCCCTGGGACAGTCCCTGGGTGGGGCGCGGGGGGTCTAACGGTTAGCGCAGCCCAAGGTGCTACGGTGGCCTCTGCGCAGTGGCGAAATGTCACAGAATACGGCGGGGAGTTTTCGGTTTTGTCCGGCGTGGAGTAAAGGAAACTGCCTGATGGCCAGACAGCATAAACCTCCAAGGCATTTTTCAGACCCAGCCGGGACTGAGTCTGACCTGTGCGATGCGTCCTGGGCTCTGATGGCAAGATTGGAATTCTGGGGACGGCAGATCGCGCCCGGGCTGCTTCTGTTGCGTCAGGCTTGCCAGATCAGGAAACGCGCGCTCGTTGTGCCAAGACGGGCGAATCGGGTCTGGGACCTGCGGCGCCAAGCAGCCAGCCCACCACATGGTTGACAGGGACGGACTTGTATCACGATCATGAGTAAACAAACCATCTTGGATACCTTCGATTGGGAATCAACCCTTTCAACCTATCATCTCAACAAACCGGGGTTTCTGAAAAGCGGGATTGAGCCCGGAATTCAGCGTTTTGTATAGATTCATTCAGATTCTTGAATTGCGGCCTTCTTGACCCTCAACATTGCACATCGACGCGTTGAACTGAGGTGTCAGGTGTGAAAGATGGCATCGAATATCGATGACGAGATCGAGGACTTGGAAGCAAAGGGTACGTCCTACGAGTCTTTACGACTCTCCATCTGATTTCAGATAATTAACAAAACCCCAGTCTCCTCGCTCAAGAAACAGCTCCGCATCCAGACCTCCACCCTCATCACCGCCCCTTCAACACGTCAACTCCTCACACCCACCGCGCAACCCACCACTCTGACACTACCGCGCAAAGACGACACCGTCCCCGACGCAACCCCCAAACAAAAACACGACCTTCTTGCCCAGTCCGCCCTCCAACAAGCCCACAACCAACAATGCCTCTACCGCGCCTGCGCCACCCTCACCACCTTCCGCGCGCGCGACCCGGACCCGCACGCCGTCGACGGCGGCGCCATCTTGGGCCTGCGCATTGAGGTCGTCAGCCGCGCCAAGTTCCTGCGCCCGTACTACGTCCTGCTCAACAGGCCGTACCCCGGGGGCGGGAGCCGGCACCTGCGCGTCCACAGGCACACCGTGCCGCCGTGCATCCCCCTCCCAGGGCTGGCGGGGCGGTATCTGCCTCCGCCGCCCAAGGCGGGGCAAGGCGGTGGTGGTGATGGTGAGAATGATGATGAGCAAGGGAAGCGGCAGGATCTAGCGCGGTTTGCGCGCGCGTTGAGGAGGGAGGTTGTGCGGTACCATCACCGGCTGGGCGTCGTGGCGGATCTGAGGAAGGCCGCTGCGCTGGGGAGGGAGAAGGATATCAAGGCGGAGGCGGGTGGGGATGAGGAGGAGGACGGGGAGGAGTCCCGGCTGGAGCGGCAGCAGAACCGGCTGGTGGATATCACGCCGGCCGATGCCGAGGCGAAACAGCTTACCATTGAGTGGGCCGACGGGAGGACCGGCCGGCTGGCGATGGGCGACGACGGGGAGATTGTCAAGCTGGTGGTGCTGGGCGACAACGGCCGGGATCGCGAGGCAGGGAGGGACCTGCTTGGCGGCGCGGTGAGGGTGGAGGACGTTGTGAGGCGGTTAGTGGCTCTGGCTTGAGATGGCCTGCAGTCCCGGTACGAATACGTCATGGCTTTACAATCCTCTCTACCGGCGTCTTGGGTGTGTTGTTGCCCCACGGCGCAAACGAGACCGAAGAGGGAGCGTATTAGAACCAGGTGCGTAGAGAACACCAACGTGCCAAACCTGGCAAACTCGCGGCTCGTCATCGCGCGTTTACTCACAATCCTTTCTACCGTTTAGTCGCCGAGAACGTCATTCTCGAAGGGTGTCACTCAACACACCTCAGCGTTCGACGGGGATCTCGCCTTGGTCAAAGCAACCGAATGACTACACTGCAGTACTCTCCGTCGCCTTCGCCATCCATACCTCAAGCGGATTCGCACAAAGACCGAAGTGTAGATTAAGTCGGCAGACAGGAACGCTCGCCTCCAGCGCGCGGGATCAAACAATCATAGGCACCGTCACCCCCCAACCGCGGCTTGGCGCAATATACCCGGTTACACTCGATGGACGCCCTCCTCGAATGAGAGCGCATCCGGCGCGGGAACCTGCACACTCTCGTCAGGGGCAACCAACCTGCTTTTGCAGCCGTGTACAATCTGTATATTTATCTGCGCAGCTGCAGGCGCCAATCGCGTCTTGTCATCCATGTCATCAGTTGTGTCACACAAGACAAGACGGCCGCCGGTTGAGGGGACCCGGCGAGCCAGGATGGCATGGCACTATGCGAGTTTATGCCTTCCTGTTTAGGTTGTGTACTCGCATGTTTGGGTCAGCGCCCGCGAGCACCTATAAGGCCTGGAGGTCTTGGGGGAAAGGACGGGAAGGCTGACCCGTTCGGTGATTGCGGGTGGCGCGGATAATTGAGACCTGCAGGTCAGCCCGACTGCTGTGGTATTATCCGCTTGGGCGTGGCGCCACGTCCGACGCTGCCTCGGGAGTTGGTGAGGGAAGGGGAGGGGGAAACGCTGAGGCCATCAGAAGTGTGGCGCTTTGCTCAGTCATTTCACAGTGAAATGGAAGTTGGTTGGCCGGGAGCGGGCTCTCTTCCGCCTGTCCCAAGCAGCGTGAAGACACCAGCGTCAATACCTAATATGATGACATTTGAAGGCATGAGACTAGAGCGATTCCATCTGTCGGGTGTTGATTCTCACTTTCGGCTCAATGGTTCCGGAATGATTGTACCTTTGCGAACTGGTTTTGACTGACGACGTACTATGTAATTATTATCTCAAAACTAAACATCTATGTCCTCTCCTCAGAAATGGCAATCAAGGCCGTCGTAAACACTGTGTCCCTCTCAGAAGCATCTCCAAACCGCAACTCATCCTCCCCAACATCCCTGTTCCTCCCGGATACCCCCTATTTTCAGCCCCTCATCTCAAACAACCCTTTCTCGTAGAATCAGAAAAAAGGAGCACCTCTGGCTTTCACACACAGGGTGACATGAGAGAGAGAGCCGATCAGAGAAGCGCAGCAGCGACAGCAATGGCCGCCAGGGCGCCGCCCGCACGCTGGGCGTTGTGGACGGCACCGGCGGTCACGACCGTCTGGCCAGACGAGGTCTTGGTCGGCGGGGCGATCGTGCCGACGGACTTGGTAAGAGTTGGCTTGGTGGTGACGACCGGAGGAGGAGGAGGGGGCGCCACGGAGC
>Ga0247823_10000055_pt1 | contig 80039 bp, 118 predicted proteins | sample 13C_PalmiticAcid_2_FD_192426 | JGI IMG/M metagenome (GOLD analysis project Ga0247823, IMG submission 192426) | Soil microbial communities from agricultural site in Penn Yan, New York, United States - 13C_PalmiticAcid_Day30 | ecosystem: Environmental > Terrestrial > Soil > Agricultural land... | reverse complement strand
CCATGGGCAACGGGAACGCCGCGATCATGCGCTCTCTCGCCAGAGCCAACGGCTACACACCCATCATCGGCGCAGGAGCCAACCAGGTAGCGCTGCGCAATGGACATGCCAGGATGCGCAACCAGGGCAGGTACAGGAGCGTCACAGACAGGTTCGGTGGGCGCTACGTCGTCTGGGTCACCTACGCCTGGGAAGGCATCGTGCTCTCCCATGTGGCTACTCACTTCCCCATCGCTACCGACCAGACCACTGCGCGCTTGAACAAGATCAGCGGTGATCTGATCGCCACTACCAAGAACCGGGCGAAGTATGGCCCTGTGACGTGGGCAGGAGATCTCAACGTAGATCCCGACCAGAGGCGCTATCCCACCAAGTTGTTCCGCAACAACAAGATGATGACCATCTGGGACGACGCGGACATGCAGGTGCCCACCACTCGCAACACCGTCGACGCCGTTGGTCGGTACGCAGCGGACAGCCGGATCAAGTTCGCGCGCTACAAGGCGTGGCCGAGGCAGAACTCCAACCACAGGCCTATCTCGGGCTTCTACGACATCGACGTGACCAAGAAGAGCGGGACCGGGGGAACCACAGCTCCTACGCCTTCTCCGAGCCCCACACCTCCAACCTCAGCTGACCCTGACCCGCTGTACGCCACCGGTGGGAACGTGGACTGGTCGGACTACACCGACGCTGAGCTCTACGCCCTGCCCTATGCAGTGGACGACTCTGACACAAGGAACGGTTGACATGGCAGTACTGAGGATCGGCGCAGGCAACGTCTACATCGCCAACAAGGTACGCAGGCGCGCAGTAGCCAGAGCTGCTGGGCTGAAGTGCCACTCCTGGGGATGGAGCGAGGGGACGAACCTCGGGCCACTCATCCGTAGGCGGACGGACTATCACGCGCTCTGGCCCATGTTCGGGTTCAAGGACATGCGGGACGCCACCGACTGTCCGATGATGCTGCGCAAGGGGTTGCAGTTGAGGCACTTCCAGATGACCCAGGTGTGCGACGACTCCAACCCCACCAAGGTCGCCCATGATCGTGTGTTCTCCGTGCTCGCCTACAAGTGGAACGGGATCACGGTCGCGCACATCCAGATCCATCCGAACGCAGTGAACCCCTACGACAGCCCCACGATGGGTGTGGTCAAGGAGTTCGTGAAGTCCATGATCCGGCTGAACCACATGATGGAGTTCTGCGAGGCCATGGGTTGGGTGCTGGTGGTGACCGGTGACTTCAACCTGGCTCCGCGCCGGGACAAGGACTACCTCACCATGTACGACCTGTTCACCGCGCACAACATGAAGTGGAAGGTCAGCGGGGTGGATGGCATCGCCTGGAACGACAAGAAGCTCAGGCTGGTGAAGTACTACCCGATCAAGGCTCGGCCCTATGGTTCGGACCATCCTTACTGGACCGTTGCCGACTTCGCTCGTCGTTGACAGCGCCGGGAAGATAGACGCAGAGGAGGAGCGATGCCCGCAGCTGAAGTTCCCCTGGTGATCGACCAGGGAGAGGACTGGACCTCAGAGGTTGTCTGGACGGACAACTACGACGAGCCAGTCATCATCGTGCACCCCTGTCGCATGGACATCAGGGCAGCGACTGGCCAGACCATCGCTACTCTGGAGACTGATCCGGACATCCCTGATGGGGAGATCCCGAGCATCAACCTCTCACCGGACATCGGGCTCATCCAGCTCCACATCCCGCGCACCCAGACCGTGACCTTCACGCCGGGTGTCTACCACTACGACCTGTTCGTCACCTGCGACGATGGCAACGAGTTCTCCGGGCTCCAGGTCGCTCGCATCCTCTACGGGCAGGTGACCGTCAACAAGCGCGTCACCCAGATGACGGAGTAAGAACATGGCCAATGTCGTACGCCTCGTCAACGGAGGCACTATCCAGGTCCGCACGGGGGTGCTCGCAGGTGTCGGTCCAGTCGGCCCTCGTGGTCCTGTTGGTCCTCCGGGACCTGATGGTCCGCAGGGCCCTGAGGGTGTGCAGGGACCTACTGGTGAGATCCTCCAGATCCAGGCCCGCGCGAACGTCTCGTCCACGACCTCGCTGAACCCGGACACGGACACATTGGTGTCCTTCGGCACTGTGGTCTACGACGACCTGAGTGTGTTCACCTCAGCCACCAACCTGACCTTCCCTGAGGCTGGTGACTATCTCATCTCCGCGTGGGTGGAGTTCGATCTGCCTGCTAACCCGGCTGATGGGCTGCGCACACTGTCTGTGGTGTCCACGACCAACGGTGTGGTGTGGAAGACCTCCACTCCTGCTGTGACGGGTGAGCCCACGCTCCTGGAGATCCACTGCCCGTATCGGGTGATCGCTGGTGGGGAGATCCTCAACGTCAAGGGTCTGTCCTCGGACGACCTCGCGCTGAACATCTCCGAGGGTGCGTGCACAGTCACCCGCATCGGCTCTGGCCCGATTGGTCCTGCTGGTCCTCAGGGTCCGCAGGGTCCTGTTGGTCCTCAGGGTCCGGAAGGCCCGCAGGGTCCGGATGGCGACGCTGGCTCTGGGTTCGCTACCTACGCTGATCTGACCTAATGGCTACGTTCGACCAGGCACAGGCATCGCGGCTTGGTCAGCGTCTCCCATCGGACAACACCGCTGTCCTGATGTTCTCCGGGGAAGACATCCCCGAGGCACCGTGGCACGGGATGCTGATCTACCGCACTGACCTACAAGTCATCCAGGTGTATCGCTCCTCCCTGCATGGGGGCAGCGACGCCTTCGAGGATGTCGTGGGCGGTGTCGGTGGACAGCTCACCTTCGTGGGTGATGAGCCGCCGATCTCGGTGAACATCGGTGACCTGTGGTTCGACACGGACGACCTCAGGAAGCTCTACCGCGCCGCTTCGGTGGGTGCCTCGGAGATCGCTGACGGTCAGTGGGAGCTGATGGTCGGTCAGGTGACGGTCGAGCACCTCCAGCAGAACGGTGTGTTGGTCGACGCCCTGAACGCTGTGGACCTGTCTGCGGTGACCATGACGGGTACGACCATCCAGACCACCAAGGACCAGCAGGCCGGGATCAAGATCGGCAACGTCGATGGCACGCCCGGTCTGTTCATCTGGAACGAGAACCAGGAGCTGTTCTTCAAGGCTGTGCCGGGGGAAGGCATGGCCATCATCGCTGGTGAGGCGAAGCTGCGTACCCTCACCATCTCCACGGACGACCCTGACATTCCCTCCGGCGGCTCTCTGGGTGGTGAAGTAGAGGTTGCGGTCGGTGGTTCACTCGCGCTCTCCGCAGGCACCACAGCACCCCGTAGCGCGCCCACAGTGACCTTCGGGTACGACACCATGGCCCTGAGCGCTACTCCTGGTGCGCTGTACGGCCTGTGCACGGACGGGGAGAACTACTACTCGGTCTTCCTCAACATCGGCATCGCAGCCACCATCGGTGTCGCCAAGTGGGATTCGCTGGGCACCTTCCTCGGCACGACCAACATCTTCGGGATGGCCGCGCACGGAGCATCGTCCTTCGCGAGCGGTGGGGTCGTGTACAAGGGCGGCGAGCTGTTCGTCCTCACTGGCTCTACCTACTCGAACTCTGGCTGGCGGGTCTACCGGCTGAACGCGGAGACGCTGGCGGTCCAGGACTCTGTAGCTCTGTCCCTCAGCACTCAGTACTGGGGCGGGCTGGGCACGGATGGCGACCGGCTGATCATCACCCAGAACACCACCTCGGGCATCCGCTTCCGGTTCTACGAGTACAACAACTCCACCGAGTCCACGCCTGCCACCATGACGGTGGAGTGGGACATTGGTCCGGGCGGAGACGCGTTCCCCTACAACCCCGCTGGTGTTGCCCTCACCTCGGCTGACTTCGGGGGCTCGCAACGCCTCGTGGTGGCCGCGCGCAGCGGAGGCAACTTCTTTGGGTTCAACTCGGGCACAGGCTCTCGACTTACCAACACTGACTGGCCGATCGGTGAGGCGGGTCTGAGGGGCTTCTTCTGGGACGGCTCGGTGTGGAAGGCCCTGAATCAGGTGGGCCAGGAGTACGTAGTACGCACCTACACGAGTGAGAACGTGTTGGGCGCGAACAGTCAGACCAAGTGGATCTCCAACACCCTCGCCAGCGACGCGTACGAGACCACGCAGAGCCCCAAGACCAAGGTGACGCAGCCCAAGCGCACCAAGATGATCGTCAACACCTCTCGGATCCCGCTGAACAGCGAAGCGGACCGGGTGAACATCTACGTGGGTCGGGGCAGCACGGTGCCCTCCAACGCCAACATGTTCCGGCAGGATGCACCTTTGGTGGGTGTTACTACTGCCGAGTACAGCGCGCTGGCTACCTCTGGAGCAGGTGCGCCGAGCACCAACACCTTCCCTTCCACCTCGGAGACGCCGGGGAAGTTGGTAGCCAACGTCGGCTCCTTCTCGGTGGACGCCAACTCCAACGGCTCGGTGGGCACGGGGACGTTCAAGACCTCGGTGCGGTCAGCTGCGCGCGAGGAGATGTACTCCGACAACGGTGCGAACATCCGTAGCCGCACGACGGACCAGAACCTCTCGCACAACACCGCGACCACGATCTCTTGGAACGAGTTGCTCAACGACTGGCAGGACCAGAGCTGGTTCACCTACTCGGCTGGGATCTTCACCATCCAGCAGGCTGGGCTGTACATCATGAACGTCACTGGGATCTTCGAGACCAACGCGACGGGATATCGGCAACTCCTGTTGCTGCGCAACGGTGGCATCGGGGATCGAATGCGTGTCCCTGCGATCAGCGGGGTGCAGACCTACGTGAACGTCACTGGGGTCTACGCGTGTGGAGCAGGAGACATCCTGGAGGTCGAGGCGCTCCAGAACTCGGGCGGGACGCTCGCCTTCATTGCTGCCAGTCGGTTCACTCTTGCCAAGCTCACCTAGCCAGTGATGAGACCATGTAGCCATGGCGTTCTACGACTTCGAGCAGGACTGGAAGCTGGTGCCTGTCCATGCTCAGTATCTGCTCATTGATGGGACGCCGGTCGAGGGGAAGGTCATCTTCAGGCCTCGCCCTGACGCGATCATCGATGCGCCTGCGCTGGTCACCGTTCTTGGTGGTCCGATCGAGGTGCTACTCAATGCTGTGGGCGAGTTCTCCGTGGAACTGCCTGCCACCGACGACACCGACCTGACGGTGATCAACTGGACGTACGAGGTCGTAGAGGTCTTCAAGAACGCTGAGGGCGAGAGCTACGACATCGAGGTGCCGCTGAGCGCCACGGAGCCGGGTGTAGACCTGATCACGGCCACGCGCGTACCGCCTGCCTCTGGTGAGCTCCAGGATGTGGAGCGAGCAGAGTTCGATGAGCTGGTCGGCAAGGTCGAGATGCTGGCTGCGATCCTCGACGGAGGAGACGCCTTCTCGACGTACGACAGTGACTACGAGCTCGATGGAGGCGAGGCCTGATGGTGAGTTGGGCTGAGTTCATCGCGTTGAAGACCAAGGTCGCTGAGATCGAGTACTGGCTCGCAGTAGATGGCAACATGGACGACGGTCTGGTGTTCGATGGAGGAGTTCTCTGATGGCTACTGCGACTACGGTGACCAACATCCAGATGCGCCGGGATACGGCGACTAACTGGACCTCTAAGAACCCCGTCCTGAAGAACGGTGAGCCGGGGTACGACACCACCAACCGTGGCCTGAAGATCGGCAACGGCTCTACCGCGTGGAACTCCCTGCCGTGGGTGAACGACGGCAGCTCTGACATTCTGAGTGGCACCAGTGCTCCGTCCAGCGGCCTGGGCAATCTCGGGGACTGGTACTTCAAGACAGATACGTGGGATGTCTACAAGAAGACGAGCAGCACCGTCTGGACCAGCCAGGGCAACATCAACGGTGACACTGGGGCTACTGGCCCTACGGGTCCGGCTGGCGCGAACGGTTCATCGTCTAAGTGGCTCGCAGGCGCAGGAGCGCCGGGTGGAGCGACGGGAACCGTAACCGACTGGTACATCAACACCAGCTCGTATGACATCTACGAGAAGACCGGTGCGAGCACCTGGACCGCGCGAGGCAATATCAAGGGCTCTGCTGGTACGGCTGGGCCCACCGGTGCCACTGGTGCACCTGGGACCAAGTGGTTCGCCGCTGCTGGTACGCCTGCCTCGGGCGCGGGATCGGTCGGGGACTTCTACCTGAACACCACCAACGGTGACTACTACGAGAAGACCGACACTGCGGTCTGGACTCTCCGGGGCAACCTGAAGGGCGAGGACGGTGCAGGCAGCACTACCTCGTACCTGCCCGAGGACTATGGCGCGCTCGGCTGGCCTGCGGACGACACGGTTGCGCTCCAGGCTGCCATGGACGCTGCTGATGTGGCTGGTGGCGGTGTCCTTGATGTCTCCGGAGGGCTCTACGGCTGGACTGGCGACCTGGTCATCCCCAACGCGGTGATGATCAAGGGCAGCGGTGCCTCGGACACCTCGGAGAAGGGCCTGCGGGCCATCGACTCCACCTCGCGCCTGCGCGTGGGTAAGTGGTCCACCGGTGCCTCTCGTCCCTCTGGTATCCGCGACCTGACCATCGACGGCAACGACACTGGCGATGTCACCGGTCTGGTGCGGATGGAGTGCGTGCAGTCCTCTCTGATCGGCGTCAAGATCAAGGACGCCGCTGGTATCGGCTGGCTGTTCAATGGCGCGCAGAACACAACCAACGTCTCCGTGGACACGGTCAACTGCGGTACCGGCAACGCCCGGATGATCAACGGCTCGGGCGGCAACTTCTTCTCGCGGTGCTCGAACGCTCCGGGAGCCACTGGCTACGCGCTGGTGATCGATGACCCGGATGGCACGACTGACAACGTCTATCCTTTCGGCTCCGCGCACAACCAGTGGAACCAGTGCATCTTCGAGGCGCACGTCGCCAACACGGCCTCTGTCTTCGTGCACATCGACGCAGGAGCGAACCTGCGGTTCACCTCGTGTGGGTTCTCCAACAACAACGTGGACATGTCCACCGCCGAGCTGATCAAGGTCAGCAACGCCTCCTTCCCGACCATCATCACGGCGGTCGAGTTCAACTCCTGCAACTACAACGGCGGCACGGTCGACAACACCCCGGCGATCCGACTGGTCGGTAACAACCGCTGTGTGGTCACTGGCGAGAGCTACTGGCAGCGACACTCCTCGATGTTCATCCAGGACGGCGGCAACGGGCAGCTGATCTGGGACGGCACGAACATCTACGGTGCTGGCATCTCCACGAAGTTCACCAACGTGAACTCCGGGACGAACATCGGTCGGGCGATCATCCGCGAGATGGGCACGATCTTCTCGCCGCCTGACAACGAGGCGTACCCGATCGCCTGCAAGCGGCCTTCAGACGCGGGCGCGCGAGGTGTCATCTCTCGGGACTTCCAGCTGCTGTTCATGAGCGGCGCGAACTACACCGTTCAGGACTACATCCAGCGGGACGGGACGCTAGGCAACATCGCTGCTACCACGATGATGGTGCAGGGCCGCTCGGGCTACTACCCGTCTCCTGCCATCTTCGCTGCTGGCGCGGTGACGCTGGACTCCAAGGCCTACACGATGCACCGGATCAACCTGGTGGGCACCGGCTCGGTCACCTCTATGACGGTGACCAACCCTGTCGTCGGGGCCAGGTTGCTCGTCCAGGTGGTCTCGGATGGCAACAACCAGACGCTGACCTGGGCCACCAACATGGTCTTCGTCGGTGCTGCGCCGGTTACACCGCCCTTGAACACCTTCCTGTTCGTGGAGTTCATGTACAACGACGTGGACTCCAAGTGGTACGAAGTGTCGCGCTCGGAGCGCTCGGGCACCACAGGTGTCACCTCGGTCAACGGCAAGACCGGTCCTGCGGTCACCCTGGTCAAGGGCGACATCGGTCTGGGGAACGTGGACAACACCACGGATCTCTCCAAGCCGGTCTCCACGGCTCAGCAGGCTGCACTGGACGACAAGGAAGACCTGGTCGCTGCTGGTACTACGGCGGACTACTACCGGGGCGACAAGACCTGGCAGCCGCTGCCTACCTACTCGGTTCCTTCCCAGGCTGAAGCTGAGGCTGGGACGAGCACTGTCGCTCGGGTGTGGACGGCCGAGCGAGTCAAGCAGGCCATCGATGCGAACACCGGTGGCGGTGGAGGCGGCTCGGTCACCTCGGTTAACGGCTACACGGGTGTCGTCAACCTGACCAAGGGTGACGTGGGTCTGGCCAACGTTGACAACACCTCGGACGAGAACAAGCCCATCTCCGACGCCACCCAGACGGCTCTGGACGGCAAGGAGGACGCGTTCGCGGCCGGGACGACCTCGCAGTACCTGCGTGGAGACAAGAGTTGGCAGACACTCAACAAGACGGCTGTCGGGCTCTCCAACGTCGACAACACTGCTGACACGGCCAAGCCCATCTCTACTGCTACCCAGACGGCGCTTGACGGGAAGCAGCCGCTGGATGCTGACCTGACTGCTATCGCAGCGCTCACCTCCGCTGCGAACAAGCTGCTGTACGCCACTGGTTCGGGGACCTGGGCGCTAACCGACCTGTCCTCCTTCGCGCGCACGCTGCTGGATGATGCTGACGCGACCACGGCTCGGGCCACGCTGGGGATTACCGCTGGCGCGTCCTTCACCGAGACGACCTCGGGTACGGCGGTCGGCACTGCCGCCAAGACTGCGACCATTGGTGGTGGCTACGCCTACACGGACGGCGACCTGATCACGGTCGTGCTGACCAACGGCAACACGGCTGCTTCTCCGACCCTGAACATCGACTCGCTCGGGGCCAAGAACATCTACCTCGGTGGCTCTGCGGCCACGCTTTACAACGCGGTGGCGGCTGCCAACGGGCGCTGGTTCCTGCGCTACGACTCGGCTACTGACCGGTTCGACATGGTCGGTCCTTCTGCCAACTGGGACATCATCTCCCAGGGCACGATGGAGACGGGCACCTCCACCACCTCTGGCTGGATGACTCCGGCACTGATCGCTGCTGCGGTCAGGTACCGCGTGGGCATCCGCGCGCCCAGCGTGCAGACAGGCGCGTACACCTTCGTGCTGGATGACGCGGAGCGGTTCATCGAGCACAACTCCGCGTCTGCTGCGAACTACACCATCCCGCCTAACTCCTCGGTGGCCTTCCCGACCGGGACGAAGCTGAACCTGACCCAGGTGAGCACGGGTCAGGCGACACTGGTGGCTGGTGCCGGTGTCACGCTGCGGTTCGCCTCGTCTGCGGCTACGCGCGCGCAGTGGTCGCTCATCGGTGCCTACAAGCGGGCTACTGATGAGTGGGTGGTGTTCGGAGACGCCCAGTGAGCGCCGTAGCTACTACCAAGGCTCGCGCCAAGACCGCCGTCTCGTATGTAGGTTCGGCCAAGAACTCGGGCACCACCGGTGCCAGCGCGACGGTCACGCTGCCTGCTGGTCTGTCCAACGGGGACTTCGCGGTCTACTCAGTGACGGCGCATGGGACAGCTACGGTCGCTCCACCGGGCAGCACCACACTGATCGGATCCACCGAGTCCACCTCCACCTCGGTGACGCTCTACGCCTATACGGCGACAGTCAACGCTGCTGACTCCAGCACGGTGAAGACCTTCACCTTGTCCGGGACGACCAACCAGTCCTGGGTTGTGGTGGTATCGGTCTACCGCAACGTGGGTGGCTACGCGACACTGCCGATCGTGCACAAGCCGCACGGCAACGAGCCACTGAACAACCGCCCGCCGCGCTTCTCCTCGGTCTACTGCTCTTCGGACTCGATGGTGGTGGCATGTGTCGGCAGCTACCCAACTCTGTCCACTGCTGCTAACGCTGCACTGATGGACACCCCGCCCACGGGCTACACGGTTCGACAGACGGAGTCGAAGGCGAACAACGCGCTCCAGATCCCTCGGGGCGGCTCCATCATCGACTCTGCTGGGACGACGCTGGCGCACAACACCTTCACCTTCCTCCAGATCAGCCACTACGCAGCGGTGCTGATGGTGCTGTCTCCGGTCAGCCCGCGTTGGGCGTACTCGGACAAGATCCCCAGCACGCTCGCCTCCAAGCCGGTGGTGGTCTACTCCACCTCGTCCAGTGCGTACGTGAAGCAGCCTGAGTCCAACTGGGGCTACCTCACCAAGAACCCGTGGGGCGAGCGGATCATGTCCGCGATGGGGAGCAGCGCCAACAGCCGCAACTACTCCATGCCGGGGTCGAAGGCAGCGGACATCTGCACGGCTGTGTTCGGTACGGCCAGCTACTCCACCAGAGCTGTCTCCGGTGAGGAGATGGCGATCTCCCGAGCGGTGACCTGGGCCTCGCTGCCTGCTGTTGACGCGCTGTACCTGACCGACCTGATCGGTAACGACACCATCGCAGCGGTTGACTCGTCGCAGACCCAGGCCGGTGTTGTCCACGCCTGCCGGTCGATCTTCCGGAGGCTACGCAGTAGCGCCTTCATCACCAGCCAGAATGGCTCGATCACTTACGGCGGGACCTGGTCGAACGGTACTTCGACGGGCACCACCGGTGGTATCTACAAGCAAACCACCACGCCGGGAAGCACCCTGTCGTACACGATGAACAACGCCACCGGTGCTCCGTACCCGTGGGACTTCGTGTTGGTCGGGTTCGGCTCCGGCACGACGGGATCCACCTACACGGTGAAGCTCGATGGCGTCACCTACACGACCGGCACCACCAACGCCCAGATGACCGATTCCGGATGGGGCGGTGGCAACGACTACAAGTTCGTGCAGATGACCATCCCGGTCACCATCCCCACTGGTTCTCATACGGTCGTCATCGAGCACACCGGAACCAGTGGTCACGTCCTACGGGTCGACTCCATCCAGGTGCAGGCGACTACACCTCCATGGATCGTCACCAACACCCTCGGCATCATGCCCACGGATGCCTACACGACCTATCCCGAGCTCAACCTGACCAAGCAGAACGCGTACAACGCTCTCCTCCAGAGCGTGTGCGACGAGTTCGCTGACGGTCGGGTATTCCTCTACAACCCCTCTGCATCTGGCATCGTCAACGGTGAGACTCAGTGGTTCGCGTCTGACTATGTGCACCAGACCGAGATGTACCACGCTCACTACTCCAGGGAGATCCTCAGGAAGCTCCAGGAGCGCGTGGCGTGAGGGGAGAAGATGGGGTGTAGGAGGAGTTATGGCGATCATCAGGTTCAAGCGCGCGGTGGCAGCGGACTGGGCTCTAGACGACCCCATCCTCCAGGAGGGTGAACCTGGGTTCGAGATCGACACCGGGAAACTAAAGGTGGGAGATGGAGCGTCCCACTGGTCCGAGCTCGACTACGTCGGCACAGGACTCTGATCCTGCCCTACTAGACACGGGAAGAGGGTCAGGTGAGTGAAGACCAGAAGCCGCCCCCGCCTCCGCCGAAGCGCGATCACGACGGACTACCGTCCTGGCTCACAGCCAGCATCGTCGCGGTGTTCGCTGTTGCGCTGCTCATCCACATCGCTGCCGACATGGCAAACCAGAGCTATGACGGGCAGAGCACCTCGCTCATGCTCGGTGGAATCGTCGGATCTGCCCTGGCGGCAGACCGGATCGTTCGGAAGGGTGGCGGTGACAAGTGACCACCTGGGAGGCGAGCATGGCTGAAGCTGAGCGCAAGTACGTGATGTTGGCGGCGGTGGTGACAGCGGTAGTGAGCGTCACGTCGCTGGGCCTCGTTGTCATCGCGGAGTCTGTCGGGTTCGGGGAGAAGTACGAACCCTTCTGGGCCTGGTGCCGGGAGATCAACTATCCACTCGCGGTGGTTGCCGCCATCGGCGTCTTCTACCGGCTGGTGCTGATGGCCTTCGACCGAGACCGGTACTACACCGAGCGAGGTATCCACCTTCTTCTGTGGTTCACCTACATCGCCATCGCTCTTGTGCTAGTCGCAGTCGGCTCCCAGCATTACTCTGAGGTTGACGCTCCGGCAACGTGGGTATCCGGGGCACGGACCCTACTCAATATCGGAGCCATCGTTCTTACTGTCTGGTGGCCTCACCCACGCCCATATGAGGACATGCGATGAAGCCAGACGGCGGAAAGACAGTCGGCGTTGTAGGTGTCATCCTCGCGATGGTCGCCATCATCGGTCTGTGGTGGACCGAGCGTGATTCAACTGCGGAGAAGAACTCGGCACAGAACCAGGCAGAGGTCGATCGAGCCAAGACTGACTCGGCTACGGCCACCCTGGAGCAACTCTGCTCGCAAGGCTATGTCTCTGTGTGCGAGCAGCTGGCGCAGCTGAAGAAGGTCGACCCGGACAACGACACTGACAACGAACTGGTGCCGATCCCCGGTCCGGTCGGGCCTGAGGGACCTCCGGGACCGATCGGTCCTATCGGCCCGCGCGGCCCCCAGGGCGATGAGGGACAGATCGGTACTGAAGGCTCGGTCGGTGCGACCGGCGCTACTGGCGCTACGGGTCCGGCTGGACCTACAGGTCCGGCTGGTCCGGAAGGTCCTCAGGGGCCTGCTGGTCCGGAAGGTCCTCAGGGACCTGCCGGTACGGCCAACCCTGGCACCTACAGCTGCCCCGGTGGACAGTACGTGCGTGGCTTCACGGTTACGGCGAGTGGAGATGTCAACCTGATCTGCGACCCCATCCAGGTTGGCGGCGGACCCGAAGCTGCTCGCAAGAACTGAGAGGATAGGCACATGGCAACCACCACACCGCAGCAGGGCCTCCCGATCCCCGAGCCCACTGACGATCCGGACATCCCCGGAGATATCCAAGCGCTGGCTCTGGCGATCGAGAAGCGGCTAGTCGGGACGTACGTCAACGCCACTGACCGCAACACCAAGGTGACCGCTCCGCTGGAGGGTCAGTACGCCTTCCTGAAGGACACCGACACGCTCACGGTGTGGAACGGCACTGCCTGGGTCACCGCGTTCGCCACCCCGCCCACCTTCTCGTCCGGAACCGTGGTGCCCTCCAACGCCAGCGGCTCTGACGGCGACGTGTTCTTCAAGGTCTGAGTATGACGATCCACTACAAGATCGCGGGCGCATGGACGCAGATCACGCGTCCGTACGTCAAGCGCTCTGGTGCCTGGACTCCTGTGAAGGAGGTCTGGGTCAAGCGCTCGGGGACGTGGACCAAGTCGTTCGAGTACGACGTGACCCCGCCGCCTCCGCCGCTGATCTCAGTGGAGCTGGTCGAGACCAAGTACACCGAGGTCGTCTCCGGGAAGACAGTCACGCGCTACGGCCGGTACTTCAAGATCGGCACGCGTTCCTCGACTGGCGATGACAACGACATCAAGCGCTTCCGGGTGCTGAGCACCTACAACGGTGCTGCTCCTACTACTCAGTACGGGGGCACGTACACAGCTGCGGCTGCGAGCAACTACCCGAACGAGCCGTGGAGCGACTGGCACTTCAACGGCTACGGCGGCTCTGACCCGGACAAGAACACTGGCACGTGGCGATACAAGACCTGGCCGCGCAACGCGACCCGCGCCTCTCAACTGACCGCTGGTACGCACTACTTCACCATCTGGGCTGAGGACCTCGACGGGAACTGGTCAGCGGGCAACGGCATCGCCTTCGTAGTTCCCAAGAGCGTCACGGACTCGGTGACCGCCATCAAGAAGGACGCTCGCTTCCAGCCGCAGTACTCCGGCACGCTGGTCTCGAACGCGTTCTCTTCAGGCAAGCTCACCCAGGGCACCAGCCCGACCCGGACTGGTATCTGGATGTACGGTGGCTCGTTCAACATCATCGGGCAGCAGGGCACGCCCGACATCCGCGCGGCGCAGATCTACATCCAGCGCGAGAACGACACTGGCGCTGCCACTGCCAACGTCTATCTCTACTGGCACGAGTACACGGGCCCTGGTGGTATCCCTGGCGCTCCCGTACGCAAGAACGTCACCAAGATCGGCACCATCGGCAAGGGTGAGTCGAAGTGGTTCGACATCCCTGCTGTGATGGTGACGGCGATGGAGAACCGCACCTTGAAGGGCTTCGGCCTGTATCACAAGGACCCGGCCAAGGCGTCGGTGTTCGTTGAGGACTACTCCGTAGTCCAGTCCATTGAGACGAGCGTGCGCAGTGGCGAGGTGCGCGTGATCTGGTACGAGACCCCGTAGGAGACAAGATGAGCACCTCACAGAACGGCTGGCCTGCGCTGGCGGCGGATAGCCCCAAGCTGGTCTCTTGGAAGATCCCCGGCAACCGCCGCAAGATCCGGCTGCGCAACGGCTCGGCTGGGTTCCTCCTGATCCATCTCGCGCTCTGGTTCGACAACCGGATCGAGGACGTGGACGCGGGCATCCTGGACGACTGGGGCTATGCCTATCGCCCGGTCCGGGGTTACTCGAACACTCTGTCGAATCACAGTTCCGGAACCGCTATGGACCTCAACGCGACCCAACACGTCCTTGGTCGAGAGGACACCTTCTCCAATGCTGAGGAGAAGCTCATCATCCAGAGGGTGGATCACTTCTTTGCGGGCACCATCCGGTGGGGTGGCCAGTACCGGGGCCGCAAGGATGAGATGCACTTCGAGATCAACAAGCCCATGGGTGCGTGTGAGCAACGAGCCCGCGCTCTCATGGACACTCCTCGCGGTCGGGCCATCCTGAAGGCTAACCCCGGACAGAAGGCGGTCATCCTGTCATGAACATCGGTACAGCGCTCCAGCAGATCCCGGCCAAGTTGAGGTCGAAGATCTACATCGGCCTGATGATCGTCGGGGCTGGTCTCGGTGCCACCCAGGCTGCCTACCTCGCCATCGAAGCTCCGACGCCTACCTGGCTGAAGGGCCTCCTGGCGGGCTTCGGCTTCCTCGCTGCTACTGGCGGGCTGACCGCCAAGGTCAACGTCACCCCAGAGCTAGAGCTGGGTGACCCCGACGAGATCGAAGAGGAGGAGACGCCATGAGGGACTGGAACCCCATCATCTGGGCGCTTGCTGTTGTCGGCATTGTGCTGATCATTCTGCTCGTCGCGGATGTGATCTAGTATCTAGATAGACCGGCCAGTCGGAGGGGAGGAAGTGAAAGCTTCCTCCCCTTTGCTATTAGGAGACAACATGCAGTCAGTGACGGTGACAGGGCGCTTCGTAGATCAGAACCGGAATCCGATCGCTGGACGTGTGCGGTTCATACCGAGCCGTCTCTTTCTGGTGGAACACGGCGTCACTTGGGCAACACGAGCGCCTGAGGTTGATCTAGTAGAAGGTCGGTTCTCCGTAGAGCTATCCCGTACTGATCAGCATCATGTCGACTGGTTCTACGTGGTGGACTCTCCCATGGGGGCGATGATCGTCAAGATCCAGGACGACGGCCCCTTGAAGCTCGTAGACCTCCTACCGAAGAAGACAGCGTGAGCATTGTCCTGGAGCGCGGACCACGTAACGAGGATGAACTGTGGTACCTGACGCAAGCCCTGTGGGGCCACAAGATCCCTCGCACGAAGGTCTGTCCAGACCACGATGCGCCCTTCGACGCCTTCGCGACGGCGTACTTCAGCCGGGAGCCGATGATCCTTATTCATGGCTCTCGTGGTCTTGCTGGGAAGAGCCGGACGCTCTCGATCCTAGGGCTGACCAAGGCTGCCATCATGGGTGCGGATGTCAACATCCTGGGTGGCTCACTCAACCAGTCGAACAACATCCACCAGACCATGCGTGATGCTTGGGACTCCAAGCACGCTCCCAAGTACCTCGTCCAAGACGACAGCATGACCCTGATCAAGTTGAAGAACGGCGCGAAGATCAGGCCGCTCACTGCGTCCCAGAAGACCGTCCGTGGCCCTCACCCGCCGTTCCTACTCCTCGATGAGATCGATGAGATGGACCAGGACATCCTGGACGCCGCCCTCGGTCAGCCGATGCCCCAGAAGAACTGGCAGGGCGAGATCGTCCCCGCGCAGACCACCATGTCCTCGACGTGGCAGTACCCGGACAAGACCTTCGCCACGATGTACCAGCGGTTCCAGGACGAGAACCTGCCGATCTTCACCTGGTGCTATCGGGAGACCTCCAACCCGGTCGACGGATGGCTGGACCCAGCGTTCATCGAGCAGAAGAAGCGCGAGATCCCTGCCGAGATGTGGCGAGTCGAGTACGAGCTCGGTGAGCCTTCCATCGGCAACCGTGCCTTCGACTCGAACAAGGTGGAGGAGACCTTCTCCATCGAGCCCCGTCCACTGTGGCAGAAGGTCCAGAAGGACTACGAGGAGTACCTGTTCGAGGAGCATCGGATGGACCGTGAGTACGTCATCGCGGCTGACTGGGCCAAGGCGCAGGACTTCACGGTCATCACCGTGCTGGATGCGACCTCACTCCCAGTGCGCCCGGTGTACATGCTCCGGATGCGGCGTCGCCCCTACCCGGTGATGATCGGGCGGTACAACGAGCTGATGAAGAAGTACCACGCGGAGGGCATCCACGATGCCACTGGTCTCGGTGGTGTGATCGCGGACTACATCGACAACCGTGCGTACGGCTTCCTGATGACCGGTGCTCAGCGCGACAACATGCTGAGCGAGTACATCTCGGCGGTGGAGAACAACAAGATCGTCTCGCCCCGGATCAACTCCTACTACAAGGCCCACCTCTACTGTTCGGTCGAGGACGTGTACTCGCGGGGCAAGGAGTTCCACCTTCCCGACGAAGTCTGCTCGATGGCTCTAGCCTGGAACCTGGTGTCTCGGCGGGCGGTTGCGGTCCAGCCGATGGTGCTTCCGAACAGCCAGGAGCCGAACTGGATGGAGAAGGAGATGGAGCAGAACCACGCTTCGTCTCGGACCGGATCGTCCTGGAACATCGGCGGCGTACAGAACAAGACAGCAGCCGCAGAACAAGAGTTCACCCTCATGGTGTGAGTGGTTGACGTAGGGAGACTGAGAGTATGACGACACGACTGCCCGAGGGCCTGCCGATGGGCGACCGTGGCTATGACGACAACGTCGGAGACGAAGTCCCGAAGAACGTTGGCCCGCTCCAGGAGCTGGGTGTCACGGGTGTCAAGCGCGTCGCGGGCTATATCGATGAGGAGTTCCTCCCGGCACTCCGAGGTCGCAAGGCAGTCAAGGTCTACCGCGAGATGTCGACCAACGACTCCATGGTGGGGTCGCTGCTGTTCGCTATCGACAAGCTGATCCGCGAGGTGGAGTGGAACGTCCTGCCTCCGGAGAACGGCAAGGATGCTGAGGCTGCCAAGGAGTTCCTGGAGTCCTGCATGGACGACATGAGCCACTCCTGGGACGACTTCATCGGTGAGGTTCTCTCCATGCTCACCTACGGGTGGAGTTGGCACGAGATCGTCTTCAAGAAGAGGGTCGGACCCTGGGAGAAGGACCCGTCGAAGCGCTCCAAGCACACGGATGGGAAGTTCGGCATCCGCAAGATGCCCATTCGCTCGCAGGAGACCATGCTCCGCTGGTCCTTCGATGAGTCGGGCGGGATCAAGTCCATGGTGCAGATGGCACCCCCGGTCTACCAGACCACTGTCATCCCGATCGAGAAGTCGCTGCTGTTCCGTACCTCGATCGCCAAGGGCAACCCGGAGGGCGTCAGCCTGCTCCGCACCGCCTACCGCTCCTGGTACTTCAAGAAGCGCCTGGAGGAGTTCGAGGCCATCGGTGTCGAGCGTGACCTCGCGGGTATGCCGGTCGCTAAGGTGCCTGCCGAGTTCATGAAGGCGCAGCCTGGTACCGACCAGGCCAAGACGGTCGAGGCCTTTCGTAAGATGGTCCGTGGCGTGCGCAGGGACGAGAACGAGGGCCTGGTCCTCCCTGTCCAGTACGACCGGGACACCAAGCAGCCGCTCTTCGACTTCGAGCTGATGAGTTCCTCGGGCTCGCGTCAGTTCGACACCAACTCGATCATCCAGCGGTACGAGCAGCGCATCCTGATGAGCGTTCTCGCGGACTTCATCCTGGTGGGCCACCAGCAGGTCGGCTCCTACTCACTGCACACTGACAAGACGGGCATCTTCCGGGCTGCCCTGAACGCCATCGTGAAGTCGATCGCGGACACCTTGAATCGACACCTGGTCCCCAAGCTGTTCGCAGTGAACGGCTGGAAGCTGGACGAACTGCCCAAGTTCGAGCCCACCGACATCGACCCGCCTGACCTGAACCAGCTCGCTGGCTTCATCTCGGCTACGGCTGGTGCCGGTATGCAGTGGTTCCCGGACCCGGAGCTGGAGAAGTTCGTTCGCGACATCGCTCGCCTCCCGGAGATGACTCCGGAGTCCGAGGAGTTCAAGCGGCAGATGCTCGTCCAGGAGCAGGCGATGCAGTTCGCTGACTCTCAGATGGGTCTCATCGGTCTCCAGCAGCGTGCGGAGATGGCAGCCCAGGGCTACAGCCCGGAGCAGGCTGACCAGGTCCAGAACATGCCGACGCCCGAGATGCAGCAGCAGATGGCCAGCGATGAGATGGACGCGGAGCTGATCCGTCGTCAGCACCCGGTCGGCCAGATGGACGAGGCCAAGGAGCAGCAGCAGTTGGCTATGCAGAACCAGCCGCCGCCTGAGGACCCCAACGCTGAGAAGCAGCACGCTCGCGAGAAGGAGAAGATGGCTCTCCAAGAGCGGAGCGCCGACTCTGGCCTGAAGCGCGAGAAGGAGAAGATGACTCTCCAGGAAGCCGTTGAGCAGAAGAAGCACCAGCGCGCGATGGAGCAGTTGAAGATCAAGCAGCGCGAGGCTGCCAAGAAGCCCGCACCCAAGAAGGACGGTAAGAAGTGACTCTCACGCCGATCGAGCGCGGTTCGATCTTCAAGTCCGACAACCCGGACTTCAACTACAAGGCTGCCCAGAAGGTCTACGACCTCATCATGAAGATGGACGAGGAAGAGGCTCGCGAGTTCTGCTACCACGTCGCCAACGACATGGTCGAAGAGACGATCGAGAAGAATCTGCCCGTTCTCCAGCGTCACCTGAACAAGGTCATCTCCAAGCGCGTGGAGGTGCTGAAGCGCGCCACGATGCGTGCTGCTGCCAAGGACACGGACGGCGCTGTGGAGTTCGCCAAGGCTCTCTCGGAGATCTCCAAGGCGACCCCGTACGACTACGGCTACCGGTTCAAGGAGTCCGACTTCAGCCGTGACCCCGGCACTGGTCGGTTCCGGGCCAAGGTGACCACTTCTCAGGTGAAGCCCATCAAGGGGCGTACGGCTGAGTCGATGGGGCTCCCGCATGGCAAGGATGTCGAGGGTCTCCCGCCGCGTCGTGCTGCTGCCTACCAGGACCAGTACCGGCAGCTGACCAACTTCCTCGGGGCCGTTCACGCGTCCTCTCGCAACCCCGGCGACAGCGACGTGATCGCCCACATCCGGAACAAGCACAACGGCCAGGTGTACACCGTCACTACCTCCTCGACGCGACCGGACCCGAAGATGTGGGACCCCAAGCACGAGGACCTGGTGGGTCTGGATGCGCGTCCGAACGCGCTCACCGCTGGTGGGGCGTACTTCGGTCTGTCTACTTCTCTGGGCGCGGACGGCTCCAAGCAGCGCTACGAGACCATGCGCGGCATCAACGCTGTCGACTCCGGTTTCGGATCCTTCGAGCAGGACTGGAACCAGCAGGTAGACGGCCGGGACTCGAACGCGCGTCTGTACGGACGACTGTCCGCTGGCTCCAAGATCGTCGGCGAGATCGCTCCGGCTGGGTCCAAGGTTCAGCTCGCAGCGCGGATGGCTCAGTTCGTCGGTGACCATGGCTCGGAGGCTGAGGCTGTCTTCGGCCCTTCGGCGCGTAAGACCGCCTACCGCTACCGGGGCACCTCCAAGACCCCGGACAAGGTGGTCGTCGGTGCTGTGGACCGCGCCATGCGCGATGCGAAGTTGGCCACTGCCAACGACCCGTACCGGAACACCCCGGAGGGTAAGAAGGCCAACCTGAAGCGCCCGCAGGAACTCTCGCCGGTGCAGATGGCTGCTGCCCGCATCTCGGCTGAGCGACGCGCTCCTACCTGGGAGGAGCGAGCCAACGGTCGGGCGGTGGCGGTCGAGTACCTGTCGCGGAGGATTCCGAGCCAGAAGCTCTACGACCTCCAGCTCGCTTCGGGCAACACCCCTCCGTCTGAGGGCGTGATCATCGACAAGGACGGCAAGGTCGTAGACCAGGCCGTGGGCTATGGAGACGACCACTATCTGCCCTTCAACCTCCGCAAGTTGAAGGGTCTGAAGGGCGGGGAGTACATCCGCAACCGCTCTGTCGGTGGCCTCACCTCCGAGGATGTCTACACCGGTCTCATGTCTGGTGCTCGCCAGGTCACGGTGGTCTCTCGTTCGGGTGTCTTCACCATGGAGTTCGAGCAGGACTTCACCGGTGGTCGTCGCTACAACGACAAAGCTCGCCGGATGACTCGGCGCTATGAGCAGCTCCTCGACGCAGTGCAGTCGGAGCAGGTCGATCGGATGTCTCTCAACCCGGAGATCCGCGAGGCGATCAAGACCGAGGTCATGGAGGAGATGGGCGGGTACGCCCCGCGTAAGGACATCCAGACCGAGATCAACCGCCGCGTGGACGAGTTCAAGTCGTCTCCGGAACTGAGCGACCACGACGAGCGGCTGGCCCGGTTCATCGCTACTCAGCGCGCTCAGGGCTCGCAGGGCAAGGACGCGGACGACTTCATGGGCGACGTGATGAACGAACTCGCCGCCGAGAAGGAGTACAAGTACCGGCTGAACGGCGAGGGTTACAAGGCTGCCCTCATCGCGCTCCAGGAGCAGTTCCCGTACTACATCAAGGACGCCAACGCTGTCCCGCGTCGTCACATGGACCGCATGGAGACCTCGCTCGACCGTGGTTACGTGGAGCCGGGACGCAACCGCCCGACCTACGCAGCCGCTGGTCTGTTCGGTAACGCCAAGCGCAACCCCACCATGGTTGGTGGGAAGTTCTCGGCATCTGAGGCCGACTACCAGGGTGGTCGGGGTAGCGGTGGTCCGCGACGGGGCGCTCCCTCACCGGATGGCCCTGCTCCCTTCGATGCGAAGAACTTCCAGCTCAACCCCACCGGTGAGCAGAAGAAGTCGGTCAAGAGCGTGGTGGCTGAGCGCCGTGCGGCGCAGAACTACGCGGAGGCTGCGGTCTCTGTGCAGGCTGTGCTGAAGGACCGGATCGAGCCGAACGAGGAAGAGGCCAAGCTTCTCAACCTCACCCCGGAGGAGCTGGCCCAGCCGGAGAACCAGGCCAAGTTCGACTCGCTGGTGTCGCGCGCAGTTAGCGCCAACGTCAGGCTCGGTGAGGCTGGTGCAGCGTACAAGGTGGCTGCTGGTCATGTCGGTCGCAAGGAGTACGGCGCTGATGTGGCTGGGGTCTGGGGCGACAAGCCCTTCGCCTTCTCTGGTGCTGCCTACGAGACCGGTGCTGATCTGAGCGCTCGGATGGCCGAGATGAAGAAGATCGACTCGGGTGGCGTACGGCACGACAAGCCACTCTCTGAGATGAACGAGGCTGAGCTGAAGGACGAGTACAACGTCCTGAAGGAGATGCGTACCTTCCTCGGTCAGGGTCCGGACGACCTGCCTGCGATGGACCGTGTGGAACTGCTTCGTGATCTCCAGGTCGTGCGTAACTCGCCGGTCGTGACCCGACTGGTCTCTGACCCGAAGCAGATCACCGCGCAACTGGAGACGGTGCACCGGATGCGCGCGCTGAAGGACGGACAGGGCCCTGAGGGGACCATGCGCCAGGAGTCGGGAGACATCGTCATCCGAAACGCTCCTGTGACCGCTGAGGAGAAGCTCCGGCCCCAGGGTCGAGTGTCGACGCTCATCAGCGAGTTCGAGAAGGCTGCTCAGTATTACGCCGACTTGGGTAACGACAACGCTGCTGACACTCTCTACATCGCCGCTCAGGCTCTGCACGATGAGCGGCAGCGAGTGAAGTCGCATGAGGATGTGGAAGACCTCCGTGGCGGTGTGTTCGGCGGGGCTGACACTGTCAAGGAAGCCGAGAGGCTCACCATGGAGATGTACGCCGACAAGCGGAAGTCCCAGTGACCACTGCTCCCTATGTAGAGCTTCTAGCCCCTGACCTTGCGGTGGGGGCTCTGAAGCGTGCAGACGAGAAGCACCTCGGCAGCCTGGAGGAGATGATCCACTCGGCACTGATGTCGCACCGGTTGCTGGTCATCAACTACATCAAGGAGCAGATCGCCAAGGAGCCAGAGATCACTGGATCTCGACTGGTGGCTCTCCTGGACCAGGCTTCGGCTCTGTTCCTGGGTCGGAAGAACGCGATCCTCGGTCCGGCTGCTGCTGAGGCGTACGTGCGCGCGTACCGCGCTGCTGGCGCTGGCGATGTGCCAATGACGACTATCTACGCACTGGCTGAGCAGCACACTCGCCGGATCGGTGAGTACTTCGATGCCACCTCCAAGGACGCGCTGCTCCAGGGGTTCAACTCCTTCGTCAATCGTCAGCTTCCTGTCCGCGTTGCTGCGGACCGGGCGCTGGACGCGTACGGGCTCACTCCTCGCCAGATGAGTGGCTACGTTGCGTTGGACGTGAAGAAGAAGATCACCAGCGCGCAGCCTATGTCTGCCAAGCAGATGGTCAGGGAGTACATCGGTCGCTCCATCAGGAGCCGCCTGAAGGTGTTCGCTAAGCAGGAGGTTCACAACCTCGACCTCCAGGCGAAGCAGACGGCGTGGCTCTGGATGCAGGATCACGGGGCTCTCTCAGCTGAGGCCGAGAAGGTCTGGCTGACGGCCAAGGACGAGAAGACCTGCGCCATCTGCGGCCCGATGCACGGCAAGCGAGTGGGCGTCAGCGAGCGCTTCGTGCTGCCCAACAAGATCGAGATGTGGGTTCCCGGTGTTCACCCCAACTGCCGGTGCGAGGTGAAGGTTGTAGACCCGATCGTCTCCAAGGCGGATCGCTGGTACGACGACGAGTACAAGCGCACCTCGGACGGACGGTTCGCGGTCAAGACCCAGGACAAGCCTTCGGCCTTCCTGGACAACCTGGTAGGAGAAGCGCAGCGCGTGCGCGACGCTGAGCCGGTGATCCGAGAGCAGGAGAAGGTCAGGCTGGAGCCGGAGCAGAAGGTACGGCTCTCTGAGGATCGCAAAGTTCGTCTGTCTCCTCAGCGAAAGGTCCGTCTGACTCCGATCGAACATGTCTCGCTGAGCGATAAGACTGCGGAGAAGGTCTCACTCGGTCGCGAGGAGCAGACCAAGACCCGATTGGGGATGCCTCCGCTCCAGAAGCTGGCGCTGACCGAGGATGTGGCCCGTGACCTGGTTCGACTGAAGGCGCTGGAGAAGCCGAGGAACCGAGTCTTCTACTCGCCTACGGTCAAGATCCAGTCTGAGAACGGCAAGCAGTACCCCGTGTACACAGTCGTCACGCCGCATGAGTTGAGCACCTACAACGACTACCTGAACGCCAACAGCAGCATAGTGTGGAGCCCGGACGAGGTGCTGATCGCAGAGCGAGCAGTGCAGCGCCTCGATGAGGCGATCATGGACGAGTACGAGTCCATCAAGGACCACACGGGCGGCATGGTCGAGATGTACGGCGAGGACGGCAACAAGTACCACGCCTTCATCGAGGATGATGACATCTTCGCTCTGGTAGAAGCCATCGCTTCTGGGAACGCCAACGGCGACCCGGACTGGACTGGCGAGAACACCAAGATCAACCTGGACTGGTACACCACTGAAGGTGGAGTTCCTGACTACAAGATGCCTGACCAGATCACCTACGGCGAACTGGCTCGGGAGTGGGGGGTCAACCCAGACAACCTGACCTTCATGGTCCTGCGCTTGGACGAGGGTCATGACTCCTCGCTGGGTAGGACCTACCAGGCTGATGCTCCGACTCGGAACGGGCTGGAGAGTTGGGTCACCGAAGGCGACTACGTACTGGAAGACACCAAGCAGCGCGTAGGCACCGCGAACAACCGGTTCTTCTTCCCGGTGTTCGATGCACTCCCGGACGTGGAGATGGAGGAGTTCGGTGATCACGATGAGTAGCGCAGGGAAGGACGATAGGAACATGAGCACTGATGCGTTCCGTGAGGTAGCGAACCTTCTGTATGGAGGCGGCGCTGACGACCTTGTGGCCAAGATGGACGCTCAGGCCAAGCGCGAGAAGCGACAGGCCCAGGTGGGTCTCGCCTCGAACATCGTTGGCCTCGGTGCGGGTGTGGCTGGTACTGCTGCCGCTCTGCGCGACGACCGGTTCAAGGAGGGCGGGAAGCTCTCTCGGAAGATCTACGCGACGGGTCAGAAGATCCCGAAGCCGATCTCGTCCAAGGCTGGTAAGACGGGCGCAGCGCTGGCTGGTGGCGCTCTCGGTCTCCAGGTGGCTAACATCGCCGGAGACGCTGTCGCCAACCGCGTGCTCGCACGTTCTGCATCGAGCAAGCCCAAGAAGGCCAGGGTCCACAAGGCCAGCCCGGATCAGTCGGAGTTGCACATCTCCACCGGTGCCCTGAAGCGCAAGGTGCTCACCAAGGCTGGGAACCATGTCGAGACCAAGGTCAAGTGCGGGACGAAGCAGGGGATGATCCGGCTGAAGTCCCAGGTCTCCAAGAAGGCTGATGAGTTCGACGTGCGCTGGGAGGGTGAGATCTCCAAGGTCGACTCCGACAAGCAGCAGGTCTTCGGCTGGGCCTCCATCGTGGAGATGAACGGCGAGCCAGTGGTCGATCTCCAGGGCGACTACATCTCCATCAGCGAGGTAGAGAAGTCCGCGTACGAGTACGTGCACAAGTCCCGCAAGGGTGGCGACATGCACCTACGCGACGGTGATGCTCCGGTGCACAAGTCGGACATGATCGAGTCCTTTGTAGTGACCCCGGAGAAGAAGAAGGCGCTGGGTCTCCCTGAGGAGATGCCGGTTGGCTGGTGGGTTGGCTACCAGATCAACGACCCCGAACTGTGGAGCAAGGTGAAGAACGGTGAGCGCACCGGCTTCTCCATCCACGGGCGCGGGATGCGTACACCGATGGGAGAGTGACATGGACTTCGAGGAGTTCCGGAAGCAGAAGGACAAGAAGACCCACGGTGGCGCTGCTGTTGCTGTGGGTGGCGGCGCGATGGCGCTGGGTGTTCCTGCTGTCTCTCGGGTCGAGCGCAAGACCATCGCGGTACGACAGAACGTTGCGGACAAGAAGATCGCCCGTGCTGAGGCAGCCATCCCGAAGCGACCTGCTCGGGGCTCGTGGCAGCAGGAGAACCGCAAGGGTGACTCGACCCTGAACCGGCACAAGCCCGCTGCGAAGGAAGCACTCCGCGCTGAGCGCAAGGCTGGGTACCGCAAGTTGAACGATCTGAAGGTCGCGCGCAGGGCGATCAAGCCGAAGGTCTACCCCAAGCAGTCGAAACTCTGGCTGGGCGCTGTAGGCGTGGGCCTGCCACTGTCGTACGCCGGTGCCATGCACCAGGCGAAGAAGAACGAGAAGTTCGGCAAGGCGATGGACCGCAAGGACACCACGGCTGCGTACGCCGGTGGTGCTGGAGCCATGCTCGGATACCAGGGTGGGGTGATGGCTACCAAGCCCCTCGACTGGAAGAACGAGAAGAAGATCAAGTCGAACCCTGGGATGCGCAAGAAGATGAAGGCGCATGAGGACAAGTACCGCCCGAAGGGGATGACCGCTGGCGATCCTCGGTTCCGGCAGTTCTTCCGCAACTACCCCAAGGATCTGCCTGGCGGGAAGATGAAGCGGACGCTCGCCGTGACACACACCGGCAAGTCCGGTGGAGCCATCACCTTGGGCCTGGGGGCTGCTGGCGCGACTGCTGCGGTGCACCACAGCCGGAAGAAGCGCGGCATCTCCAAGTCGGACACCATGAGCGCGTTCGGGGTAGACCATGGCTAACCGGATCATGAGCGACGCGGAGATCAAGCGCCGCAAGAAGGTCCAAGGACACATCTCCCAGACCACCTCCACATTGGGGCTGACTGGTCTGGGACTACTGGGTGCTGGTGCTGCTCTGAAGAAGAAGCCGGGGATGTTGCGCAAGATCCCCAAGTACTCCGGACGGACCGACAACCAAGTCAAGGCTGTCGGCAACAAGATTGGAGACCAGGCTAAGAACATCGGTGTGGTCTCTGGTGGCATCGGCGGTGTGGGCGGCTACAACTTCGCCGCGTACACCAATGCTGAGTCGAGGAAGAGGACTCCCGTGAAGAAGAACGACCCCTTCGAGATCTCCAAGTTCGGGAACTGGAAGACGATCGATCAGCGGGAACAGACTCAGCGCAGAGATCGCAAGGTGATGCGCGCAGCTGGCGCTGGTGCTGCTCTCGGTGCTGGTGTCACTGCTGCGGCGTATAACAGCGACTCGAAGTCCTTCAAGCGTCTCGGTAGCAACCTGAAGACCGCTGACCGCGTGAACAGGACGATGGGGTTGAAGGCCGGTGGACGACTTAAGTCTGCTGGGAAGATCGTCTCTGGCGCAGCGAAGGCCAAGAAGACCGTAGCCGCTGGCGTGGGTGGAGCCGCTCTCGTTGGAACTGCTGCCGCTGTTGGCGCGGGGGCCAAGGGACAGCACACCTATCAGCAACACAAGATCAACCAGCGCCGTCGCCAGAACTTCAAGAAGAGCTCGAACGAGTCGGCCTTCGGCATCGTTCATGACTGACTAGACGTACACCCGAGACTAAGAACAGAGGTTGATGGAGATGCCGAAGCCGATTAAGAACCTGACCAACATGGAGATCGATGAGATCTCTCTGGTCGACAAGGGTGCCAATCAGCACGCAATGATCACCATCGCTAAGAGGGCTCCTGAGGAGGACAACATGCCCGCAGAGATCGACCTGTTCGATGAGAACGGCAAGGCCCTGGACCAGGAGACCCTGGAGGACGGCCAGGTCGTATACGACTCCGAGGGGAACGCTTACGAGTTCACCCTGACGGAGGAGGAGAACGTCGAGGACAAGGAACTGGCTACCGTTGGTAAGTCGGCTTTCTTCGACCAGACCCAGGCCCCCAAGGGCGGATTCGCCCAGTCGGTGCTCGAAGAGCTGTCGAAGGCGTTCAGCGACGAGGACCGCGACAAGATCATCTCCAAGGCGCTCGGCCGAGTGGACGAGCTGGAGAAGCAGACCCAGGAGATCGCCAAGGCTGCCAAGGCCGAGCGTGACCTGCGCCTGACCCGCGAGTACATCTCCAAGGCGGACAGCTACAACCTCCCGGTCTCCGGTGAGGAGCTCGGCCCGGTCCTGTATCGGATGGCCGAGACGATGAGCTACGAGGACTGCGCGGTCATCGCCAAGTGCCTGGAGACTGCCGGTGAGGCTCTCTTCCAGGAGGTCGGCTACCGGGGCGGCGGCGACAACGCCGATGTCATGGACACTGTGACCGCCTACGCCTCGGAGACGATCGGCAAGTCCGCTGGTGCCACGGACATCGTGAATGTCCTGGACGACAACCCGCAGGCATACGACGAGTACCTCGCTTCGCGGGGACGTTGAGATAAGGAAGGGTAGGGAATCTCATGGCGTACGAGGAGAGCCTCCGGTCCATCACGCTTAACGCGGATGCGACCCTGGCGCAGTACACCGGCGTCCCCGGCCAGCCTGGCAGCGCTTCGCCCAACGGTGGTAAGCAGTACCACTTCGTGAAGGTGACCGGCGCGCATCAGGTCGGTCTCGCGGACGCGGACGACACCGGCGTGATCGGTGTCGTGCAGAACAAGCCTCAGGTCACGGGTGGCGCTGCCACTGTCGGTATCCGAGGTGTCAGCAAGGTGGTGGCTGACAAGGCCATCGACGCTGGCGAGAAGGTCTTCGTCTCTGCTGACGGACAGGCCACTGACGCCACTGGCGGCGGCGGTCTCTGCGTCGGTGTGGCGGTCTCGTCCGTTGCCAACGCTGGAGAGCTGATCTCGGTTCTCCTTCTGATCCAGCTCTGATAGGAGGAGCGAGCTATGCCTAACCCGACTCAGAGCGATCTCCACGTCAACGCACCGCTGACCAACGTCAGCGTGGCGTACATGCAGGACACTGCGACGTTCATCGCTGACAAGGTCTTCCCGCGAGTTCCGGTGCAGAAGCAGTCGGACCTCTTCTGGAAGTACAGCAAGTCCGACTGGCGTCGGACCGATGTCCAGAAGCGTGCGCCGGGTACCGAGTCCGCTGGTATCGGCTACAAGGTCGACACGGACACCTACTACGCGCAGGTGTACGCGGTCCACAAGGACCTGGACGACCAGACCCGTGCCAACGCCGACTCCAACTGGAGCCTGGACAAGGACGCGACCAAGTTCGTCACCAACCAGCTCCTGCTGAAGCGTGACCTGGACTGGAACAACGCCTACTTCAAGACCGGTGTCTGGGGCACCGACCTTGCTGGTGTTGCTGCCGCTCCGTCTGGCTCGCAGTTCCTCCAGTGGAACGACGCCGCGTCGGACCCGATCGTGCAGTTCGCCAACCTCCAGACGGACTTCGTCCTCCAGTCTGGTCGGAAGGCCAACACCCTGGTCCTCGGTGCTGAGGCGATCACCTCGCTGAAGAACCACCCGGACATCATCGACCGGATCAAGTACACCCAGAAGGGTGTCGTGACCACCGACCTCCTCGCGTCGCTCTTCGACGTGGAGAAGATCCTGGTCTCGTACGCTTCCTTCACGGATGTCGCTGAGCGCAACGACGCTGACACCCAGGACGCTGCCGCGTCGTACAGCTTCATGAGCAACTCGAAGAGCGCGCTCCTGTGCTACACGCCGTCGTCTCCGTCGCTGATGACTCCTGCTTCGGGCTACATCTTCACCTGGAACGGCTATCTGGCTGGCAACAGCTACGGCATCCGGATGAAGAACTTCCGGATGGAGCACATCGCCTCGGACCGCATCGAGGGCGAGATGACCTACGACATGAAGGTCGTCTCCCCCGACATGGGCATCTTCCTCGCGGACGCTGTCGCCTGATCCACGCGTTACCTGTAGAGGGGGCTGGGGAGTAGTCCCTGGCCCCCTCTCACTATCTGAGGAGATAGAGATGCCGTCCCAGCTCTACAACAACGGCGCGGTGTACTTCATCTGCGCTCGCAACTTCACGTACGCCGGTAAGGACTACTCGATGGGGGAAGAGTTCCCTCAGGACGAGGCCACCGGTCGTATCGATCTGCTCATCCGTACGCGGCGTCTCTTCGCGGTGGTCGATGACCCCGCTGACCAGCCGCGCCACTGGCACCACCACGTCTGGTCTCGGGAAGTCATCGACGCCAAGCTCGGCACTGCGCTGGGTGAGTCGGCGTACAACAAGCCGAAGCAGCATGACCTCACGTTCCCGTCGGTGGAGACCACCCCGGCGAAGAAGTACGAGGACCAGGATGTCGCCGCTGCTCTGAAGGCCGAGGCTCACGCCAACGCCCTGACGGAGAAGGTGCTGGATGACGAGAACGCAGAGGGATCTGATGATGTTCTCGATGGGGACGACACTGTCCCTGGCGACGAGAGTGGCGACGACCCTGTTGCTGAAGAGACCGCTGCTCTATCCGGAGAACGACAGAACGTCGTCTCTGAGGGCGAGGATCTCGAAGATGACGAGCCGGTGATCACTGAGGAAGACCTCTACGACCCCACGGAGCACACCGTGGATGAGGTCATGGACTACCTCGCGAGCGACATCTCCGAAGAGGAGTACAACCGCGTGGTGGCTGTGGAGCAGGCCAACAAGAAGCGGAAGGGCATCCTCGACAATGTCTGAGAGCGCATTCGGAGTAGAGCACGGTGAGGTCTCCAAGGCCTTCTCCATGCCCACGGGCAAGGTCAGCGCCATGGGCGGCAACCTGAAGAGGCTGGGGCAGCAGTCCATGACTGGTGCTCAGAAGAAGCCTGGCGCGCCTGCTGGTGGCGCTCGTAAGGCGTTCCAGTCGACCATGGGCCAGAAGGCCAAGTCCTTCGCTGGTGCCGCTGGCAACAGCGCCAAGGGCTTCGCGGGCACGACTACCGGCAAGGCTGTCATTGGCGGCGGCGCTGTCGGTCTGACCGGTGGTGTCTACGCCAACCGGAAGAAGGGGGCCTGACATGGAGAGCGCGTTCGGGGTCGAGCATGGAGAAGTCTCCAAGGCGCTGACCCCCGCTGGTCGTCGTAAGGCGCAGCACAAGGCCAACGTGCGCGCCAACCAGCAGGCTGCTTACGCCCGGAACAAGGCTCGCCTCGGCAAGCTGACCGCGATCCCTGGCAAGGCTGCCAACGCCAAGGTGAGCGTCGCTGATGTCGGTCGTGGAGTCGGTCGTGTCGCTGAGCTCGCTGGCAAGGCTGTGGCAGCGAAGCCTGCTGTCACCGGTGCCGCTGTGCTGGGCGGTGCTGGCTACAGCACCTGGAAGTCCGGCCGCAAGAAGAACAAGACCGAGACGAAGCTGTGACCACCTCATACGACCCCTCGCTGGCCACTGACAAGGACGTAGTCCGGTTCCTGATCCAGGACACCGGCGCGGACTCTGAGTGGTTCGCGCAGGACGAGGAGATCAACTACATGATCTCCAAGTGGAAGCCGCTGTACGGCACCCTGGAGTTCGTGGCTGCGGCCATCGCGGACTCCCTGGCTGCTCGGTACGCGCGCGAGGTGTCGTACAGCGCGGATGGCGTCTCCATCAACCTCGGAGCGGTAGCCCAGCAGTTCCGTGAACTCGCTGCTTCCCTCCGGGAGCAGCACAAGAGTTCCCTCGTAGGGGGGTTCCCAGACGTGGGCGGCGTCTCCCCCTACGAGGGGACGCACCCAGAGATCAAGCCCTTCGCGTTCGGCACGGGGATGCACGACGACAAGTCCGCTGGTCGCCAGGATTACGGCAGCCAGGACTTCCCCGAGTACTACCCGGAAGAGAACCCAGGAGTCTGAGATGGCATACGACAAGGACAAGTACGACGCACTCCGGTCTCTGGAGGTCCCGCGCCCCATTGCTCTCGCTCTGGCGGACTCGGACTCTCCGCTGAACCTGGAGCCCGCTGCTGCGGTGGCCAACCTCGCTGGCGGTGCTGACCTGCCGACCACGGTGGCCAAGGTCAACGCCCTGCTCGCCTCGCTGCGGGCAGCCGGTCTCCTGGCGTCCTGATGATCAGCGCCTTCGGAGTAGACCATGGCGAGGTCTCCAAGGCGCTACTCCAGCCCAAGGTCGTCAACCCCAAGCACAAGGCTGGAGCGCGCAAGGCGGTCACGCGGCGACAGCTGACGACCGTGAAGGTTGCTAACAAGATCGGCACTCTCAGTCCGCAACATCCCACTCTCGGTGTCGCTCGCACGCTCGGACGAGCCGTAACAGGAATGATCTGATGGCCTCTCCCATCTCTCCTCGCGCGCGCAACTATGTGCGCTCTCGTGCCACGGCGGTCATGGAGTACCGCTGCGATGCAGAGCGCCTGACGCGTGTGGACTTCGAGGATGGAGACGACCTGACCATCCCGGCTACTTCTCGGACCCTCATCATCGAGGACTCCCCGTGCAGGATCTGGGAGATCCAGGGAGCAGGCGCTGTGATGCTCGGAGAGACCGACATCATGGTCCAGAACGTCCAGCTCTCGCTGCCCTGGAACTCCCCGATCCTGCGCAAGAACGATCAGATCGTGATCACCTACGCGCCCACACAGGACACCTCGATGCTGGGCAAGCGGTTCGAGATCATCTCCTCGGCTCGTGCTGGTGAGCTCCGAGCCACGCGCAGGTACAACGTGAAGGCGGTCGAGCGATGAGTGCCATCGCCAGCGCCGACATCACCCGGATCGCAGAGGCTCTCCGACGTACCGGGCGCGACGCGGATGCCACTACTCAGCGCACTCTGATCGAGGCAGCCAACTTCCTCGTGGTGGAGATGCAGGTCCGAGTGCCTGTGGACTCCGGGAAGCTCCGGGATTCGATCGGCGTGAGGATCGAGGGGACCACCATCCGAGTGGGCCCTGATGTCCCGTACGCCACCTACGTGGAGTTCGGTACACGTCCGCACGAGATCAAGCCCAAGAAGCCCGGTGGGGTACTCGCCTTCAAGGTCAATGGGCAGCAGGTCTACGCGCGCGTGGTGAATCACCCAGGTACACCTGCACAGCCCTTTGTTCGGCCCGCCTTCGATGCCTGGGTAGCCACCCTGGGTAGAGATGTAGCAGAGGCCAATGTGAAGGTCTTGAGGGAGGAAGCCGGTGCCTAGCGTCATCAGGCGTGGACCTGTCACCACGCGAGTCATTCAGGAGCTGAAGGAAGAGGGCCTGCCGGTTGGCGACAACCAGGCTCCGGAAGATGCATACGGCTGGCAAGGAGAGCCGGGTGCGGAGACCTCCAACTTCATCCCCTGGATGTCTGTTGGCACACTCACGGGTCAGCCTCAGCGACCCAACGGGGGACTCGGGGACACTGGCACTGAGTGGATGCTGCCTTACGAGGTGTTCTACGCAGGACTGTCCCGGAAGCACGTCGAGGCGCTCGCAGACAAGATGCGCGCCGCTCTCGTCAACATCGAGCGTGAGCTGATCACCACCTCCACTGGTGACTGGAAGATCCAGAAGCTTGCGTGCACGACTGTCGGCAGGGTGAACCGGATCGGCTCCACCTTCCCCGACTACTTCACCCAGGTAGACACGTTCGAGCTACTCGTATCGAAGGGACGATAGCCATGGCTAAGCCGAAGTACATCGAGATCGAGAAGGACGGCCAGAAGGGCAAGTGCCTTCCTTCTTCGCTCCCCGCGTGGGAGAGGAACGGCTGGACCGCTGTAGATGATGGAACTAGCACTGAGAAGGATGAGGAGCCGACTGAGGACGCGCCCGTAGAGGTCGTCAACAGCCCCTTGTTCTTCGATGTCAACGACAAGACTGAGGAGTAACGATGGCTCGCATCATTCCTAACGAGAACACCTGGATTGGTTTCGCTGCGGACGGAGCCATCACCAACATCTCTGCGCCTACTGCGGCGCAGGTTGCTGCTGCGGTGAATCTCACGGGGTTCACGATCTCGCTGAACGCGTCGAGCCGTGGCAACACGGTCCCGACCCCGGCGTTCGACTCGCTGTTCGAGACCAGCACCGCTGGCACTTCGGCTGCGACCTTCGACGCTGACTTCTACCGCGACGATGAGGACGACACCGCCTGGGAGACTCTCCCGCGTGGCACCCGTGGCTTCTTCATCATCTCCCGATTCGGTGGCACCGGTACCGACAACCTGCCGATCGCCACTGACAAGGTGGAGGTCTGGCCGGTCATGGTTACCTCCCGCACCATGGCCAACATGTCGTCCAACACGGTCCTCACCTTCACCGCGTCTTGCTCGGTGAATGTGGAGCCCGATGAGGACGCCACGGTCGCTGCGTAACTCCTATCCGTCCTCCGGGACTGGATAGACTGACAACTCAATACATCCAACTCCTACCGCCCAAGGAGAAGCACATGCCCGACGAAGCCCAGAAGGTCACGGCCAAGCAGAAGCAGCGTGAGGCGTCCAAGCGCGCCACGCTGGATCTGATGAAGAACAAGCCGCGAGCCACCTCTGAGTTCTCCATCTTCATCAAGGATGAGGACGGGGAGACTCAGGAGCTCACGCTGAAGTTCCAGGCCATTGGCGCTCGCAACTACGACAAGCTCGTGGCCAAGCACCCACCGAAGCCCGAGCAGCGTGCTGAGGGCGCGTCCTTCAACATGGACACCTTCGCTCCGGCCCTCATCGCTGCCGTCTCTGTCGATCCAGAGATCTCGGTGGAGGACGCGAACGAGATCTGGTCTTCGGAGGACTGGTCGCGTGGTGACCTGATGGTCCTGTTCCGCAACGCCGTCGAACTGAACAACAGAGGTATCGACATCCCTTTCAGCGAGAACGGCTGAGGGCAGACCCGACCTTCAGTCTGGAGATGTCGTACTGCTACGAGAACGGCATCCCACACTCGGAGTTCCTCGAATGGGAACCCGAGGACCGGGCCAAGGTGCTCGCCTACGCTATGGAGCGGTCTCTGCGCTGTGTTCAGTGCGGGACCGCTCCATGGGAGTGGGAGGAGAACCGCTTCGCCTACACAGCGGTCGAGGAGTTCTGCCAAGGCTGCTACCAGAAGTCGACTTTCCAGGACACGCAGTCCAAGTCTCTGCCGGGTACCAACGTCAAGTTGATCCCGACGACACCCCAGTTGAAGGCAGAGATGCTCGTAATGGCGAAGAAACGAGCGAGAATGATGCGTAGCCGAGGGGAGTGAACATGGATCAGCCGATCGACGCTGAAGTCGTACTCACAGCGAACAACACGCAGTACGACCAGGCGATGCAGTCGTCGGCATCCGCCACGGATGTCCTGGCTGCTTCGGTTGACTCCCTCACGAAGAAGATCAACGACCTCAGCAAGTCTGCTGGTCGCAAGCTGGTGGGGATCGCTGCTGCTGACGTAGCGATCATCACCGGCGCCACTGCTGCCTATGCCGCCTACGAGCAGCAGATGTCTCGGCTCCAGGCTCAGGCAGCCATCGTCACGCGCTCTCGGGATGCTGAGAAGAAGACGATGGAGTCCTACACCGCTGCGGTGGATGGGCTCCGCAAGACGTACGGAACCACGGTCTCCGAGGGCTCCAAGCTCGTTGAGACCATCTCCAAGATCACTGGCCGCAACACTCAGCGAGAGCTGAAGGCCACCTCCGACACCTTCGTTGCCATGTCCAAGGCGACGGGCGAGTCCTCGACTGGACTGGCCACCTCGGTGCTGAACCTCCAGAAGATCATGGGGACCAACACCGCTGGCTCTGGCGTTACCAAGAAGTACGCCGACCAGATCACCTACCTGTCGCAGCAGACCAACCTCTCCGCTCAGGGTCTCGCTGAGTTCACCGCACAACTCGCCCCGGTCGGGCGACTGCTGGAGCTGAACCAGACTCAAGTCACTGGCATGGCCACCGCCTTCGCCAAGGCCGGTCAGGACGGCTACGCCGCCGCCAACACCTTCTCTCAGCTGACGACCAACATCGCCTACGCTGCGCAGACCGGATCTCCGGAGCTGAGCAAGTACGCGAACCTCGTCAACATGACCGTCGAGCAGTTCAAGTCGCTCGAAGGCTCTGAGCAGATCATCAAGGTGATGGAGGCCATCTCCGCTGGTGGCCCCAAGGTCATCACTGACCTGAACCGGATGGGTCTGGACGGTATGCGAACCGTCCGCACGATGACCGCGCTGATGTCTCAGTCTGGTGGTGGTATCCGAGACGCTATCCGTGAGTCGCAGATGGGCTTCGACTCAGACGCAACTGGCAAGGGCGCTGCCGCCTCCATGAAGGGGATGGTGGACGAACTCCAGAACATTCGCTCGGACATCGCCTCCATCGCTGAGGAGATCGGCAAGCCCTTCGCGGAGATGGTGACCAAGATCTTGCAAGGGGTCGGCTCGCTCACCAGTGGGTTGAACGAACTCATGCAGGGACCCTTCGGGGCGTTCATGACCTTCCTCGGTACCGGCGCTGGAGCCGCCGCTGCATTCGCGGGCAGCGTGCTGCTGATGGCTGGTGCGCTCTCCAAGCTCGCCCTTGGTGCCATGGTGCTACGTGGCTCTCCCATGCGCGGGTTCCTGGAGGGACGAGCGGGTATGGGCTCAGTCGGTGGTGCTGGACCGATGGGCACTACTGGGCAGCAGGTAGCCGCGAACGGTTCTTGGCTACAGCGGATGGGCTACAACGCTGGGAACGTAGTGGGGCGTGGCACCTCTGGTCTGCTGCCTCCGGGCGGCGGTCCGCCGCTGTGGCAGCGCGCTGCGGCTATGCCGGGGAACGTGGCGGCATGGGGTATGCGCAACCTTCTCGCGCCGATCTACTCCCCGCTGGGTGTTGCGGGCTACAACGACCCGACTCGCCGGATACGGATGTTCGACTCGCCTCGGTTCCTGGGCTCGGCTCCGTTCCAGTGGTTCAACCAGGGTCGGATCGACTTCAACGAGCGGATGTACTCCCGACAGGGATACGAAGGTCCGCGTATGCCCGGTGGCCAGTACGCCAGTGAGGCTGCTGCGGCTGCTGCGCGAGCGTCCGCTACTACTGCTGTCTCGCGTGAGAGCGGCGTTCTCTCCCGGATGTTCGCTAACCTCACGCGCTCCTCGGGAACGCTCGCTGCGGCGATGTCCTCGGCTGCGCTCAACACCGCGCGCTTGGGCGCGGGCGTCATTGGTGGCGGTATCGGCGCAGTCGGCAACAAGATCGGCTGGGGCAACATCGGCATGGCTGCTGGTGCTGGTCTGCTGATGACTGGCGCTGGCGCTAACACCGGTCTCCAGAACACCCTGGCCATGGGTCTGATGGGTGGCATGGCTGGCCCTTGGGGTGCTGGTATCGGTGCTGGCGTCGGTCTGGTGATGGATGCCTCGAAGACCAACAACGACTTCGAGGAAGCCGCTAAGACCTTCGATACGGTGCAGCGCAAGAGCGACTCCCTGGCTGAGCTCGACTCGTCTTACGACGACATGCTGGAGGAGTACAACAAGCTCAGCGACAAGCTCTCTGACGGAGCCAAGTGGCACTCCGCGTTCACCAACTTCACCGCGTCAGCTGCCAACGCCAAGAACATGGTCGAAGGGCTGTTCGGGAAGTCCGACTCTGAGGAAGCCTTCGACAAGGCGAACGCTCAGTATGCCGACCTGGAAGCGTCCAAGGGTGCCGCTACTGGTCTGGCTGACGCGACTGACGTGAAGCTGGTGGGTGACTATGCCACCCAGATGCAGAAGCTTGATGAAGTGATCATGAAGCTGAAGCCCAACATGGACGAGCTCGGGATCACGTTCGAGGACCTGAAGCAGGCCTTCGTCGCTTCCCAGGCGGACATGGACAACCCTGCTGTGCAGGGGCTTCTGGGCCTGATGGGTGGAGGCAAGTACAACGCTGACGACTACCAGAAGATGATCGACCAGATCACCTCTCCTGGTAAGTCCACCGGCTTGTGGGATCGGATCGCGCGAACCAACTACACCGGTGCCACTTTCATGGGTAGCCAGGACGTGAAGAGCGCCCTCGCGCTTCCTGAGGATGTAAACCTCCAGTACCGGGCGATCAACAGCACCTACTCGCGGCTGTTGCGCGATGGGGCTACCCCGCTGGGTGTCGTACGCCAGAGCGGCGACGTGCTGGCTCAGGGGATGACTGCGGACGATCCGGAGTACATCCTCAACCAGGCGATCCTGGACAAGGCCAAGCAGACCCTCGGCTACCAGCAGCCGTTCATGGGACGCTCTGCGGGATACCAGCAGCAGGCGAATCTGTTCGCCACGCAGGCCAACACCATGGCCGGTGACCCGAACCAGATGGAGAAGATGGAGGAGGCCCAGGCGGGCTTCATCCAGAACACCATGCAGCAGGTGCAGTACTTCCAGCAGCTGCTCTACCAGCAGAGGGAGTTCAATGTCTCCCAGGCTCGGGCCCAGGAGGACTTCGGTCGTTCGCGCGCGCGGATGGATGAGGAGTACGGCATCTCGCGTCGGCGTGCGCAGGCTGACTTCCATCTCCAGCGGATGTACCAGGAGCAGGACTACCAGCTCTCCCGGCGTCGGGCTGAAGAGGACTACAACCTCTCTCGTGAACGTGGCCAGTACCAGTTCACCCTGTCCATGACACGGGGCCAGGAGGACTTCAACACCTCCCGGCTGCGCCAGGAACAGGACTACAACCACCAGGTTGTGTTGATGGCCGAGCAGGCTGCTCAGCAGATGTACAACATCTACGAGCGGATGCGGGTGCAGCGCACTTCGTCTGCCTCCTACATGCTGGTCAACGCCCAGGATCAGCTGGAGCAGATGCGGAACCAGAGCAGCAACCTGGACCGTGTGCGCGGGATGGGGCTGTCTGACGATGCAATCCAGCAACTCGGTCTGACGGACAGCAACAACGCTCAGCAGCTCTCCAGGTTCGTGGCTGAGGCCGCCAACAACCCACAGATCATCGAGCAGTTCAACACCGCCATCAAGGAGCGGCTGGGTGCTGCTCGGGAGCTGGTCACCGACGAATCCTCTAAGGACTGGGAGGAGTTCCAGCGGCAGTACGAGCTGTCTCGTACGCGCGCCACTGCGGACTTCGAGAAGTCGGTCAAGCGAGCCCGCAAGGACTTCCGTCTCCAGATGCAGCAGATGGAGGACGACTTCCAGAAGTCGATGTCTCGCTCTGCGACCGACTACGAGACGGCTCAGGAGCGCCAGCAGAAGGCCTTCTCCCTCTCGATGTCGCGAGGTGCTGAGGACTACGGTCGCGCAGTCCGGAACATGAGTACTGACTTCGCTACCTCCATGGCTCGTGCCAAGGAGGACATGGACCGGATGGCCGAGGAGATCTCCGGCTCTATGACCGAGATCCTGGTCCGAGCGACCAAGGAGCTGAACGGCAAGAGCGCGACGCAGGCTCGCCTGGTGCTCGGTACCTTCTCCAAGCTCCGCACGGAGCTGGGTGTCGAGGGTAACGACATCATGACCCAGTTGGCTGAGATCTTCGGCTTCAAGTACACCCCGGTGGAGAACCCTGGTGGGGGTCGTCGGACCAACAAGTTCGAGTACGACATGGGTCCGGGAGGACGCAAGTACGCCGATGGTGGTGTGCTGCCTGGACGCTCCATCGGCCGTGACGACATGCACTTCTTCTCCCCCAAGCACGGGGCCCTCTCGTTGGCTGGTGGCGAGGCGATCATGGTTCCGGAGTGGGTGGACCAGGTCGGTGGCCCGCAGGCCGTGAAGAAGATGAACGAGATGGCTCGCCGTGGCTTCGCTGCTGGCGGCACTATCCCGGCTGTCGGTGGTTGGCACCAGCACGAGGGTGGCTACCCCTGGGCTCGCTGGGCGGGCGACATCAACGTCCCTGGCTCTGGTGACTACGGCAACCCGGTCCGTTCCTACAAGGACGGCGTCATCGCGCTGGTGAACCGCTGGAACTACTCATACGGCAACCACATCCGGGTCAACCACCCCAAGACTGACGAACAGACCCTGTACGCCCACCTCTCCGCGATCAGTGTGAAGCCCGGTGATTCGGTCGTCCGTGGCCAGCAGATCGGCCGCGTGGGTAGCACCGGTAACTCCTCAGGCCCCCACCTGCACTTCGAGATCATGGGCGGGACCGGTCCGGTCATGCTCGGCTCCGGCGCTGCTGGTGTCGCCATCGGGATGTCACTGGCTGACGTGCTGAAGGACGAGTACCCGAACGTGGAGCGGGCTGCGGGCAAGGTCAAGATCGGTGGCGGCTTCGAGCGAGGTTCCTGGTCCAACGCTCTGAATCGGATGGCCAAGCTCGGCTACCGGCACTACACGAGCCCGAACCCGGACAACCACGAGCCGCTCAGTTGGTATGGCCATGGCGGAATCTTCGCTGACCCCAACATCATCGGGGTGGGTGAGAAGGGTCCGGAGATGGTGCTGCCCCTGGACGACCGGGGTGCGATGTTCATCGCGGACATCATGCAGAAGATGCACGTCGGCTCTGAGGGCAAGGCTTCTCACCTGACTGGTGGGACGCCCATCGTCACGCACACCATCAACACGTACCAGATCGACCGGTCCACGACTTTCTCGGGCAACATCACTGTTGCGGCCAACAACCCGGCCGAGTTCATCCAGCAGATGCAGCAGCGCCAGCGCATCCAGGCGCTCTCGCAGGCAGCGCTTGGAGGCAAGCGATGAAGGTCCCGTACGGCGTAGTCGCCCCTGAGAGCAAGGGGCTGTCCTATCTAGCTGTCGAGGTGTCCTACGGCTCTCGTTGGGTCAACATCAACGACGGCGACAAGTTCCGGATCAACGCTGACCAGACCCGCGAGCAGTCTGCCAAGTCGTGGCGCAAGACGGTCGCTGAGTCACCTGTACTGGGCGGTAGCTATCTGGTGCACGCTGTTCCGGACATGGTGATGGAGACCGTATCGGTCTGGGTTGGCGGCGAGGACCAGACTGACTTGGCGGACAACTACTGGTTCCTCCAGAGCCTGTTCGAGCAGATGGACTATCGCATCCGATGGACCTTCAACGAGTACCGGGAGTACTGGCGGTGTCAGCTCGCGGATTCGGTGCTCTCGCGCGGCCATGTCTGGACACACAACCAGATGGCAATCGAGACGTTCAACGTTCCCCGCTACCCGGACGTGACTCGTGAGAGGATCGCATAGTGAGCGGGAAGATCACCCTGTGGGGCGCTGGCGAGCTACTGAACACCTTCTTCTCTCGGACCGCTGAGCCACCTCCGATCTTCTACGTGGCGCTGATCAAGGACGTAGCGCCCACCCCGTTCCTCTCTGGTGCTGAGCTGGATGAGCCGGACGCGCCGGAGTACGAGCGGGTGGCGGTCGTCAACGAGACCTCGGTGTGGTCCAACGAGGGCGCTATCCAGATCACTGTCTGCGAGACGGACCTGACCTTCACCACGGCTCAGGAGGACTGGGGCACCATCCGGTACTGGGCGATCTGCAACGCGGTCGTGGACGGCTTCATCTACATGATCGGCAAGTTCGCTGAGCCTGATGTCATCGACACCGGTGACACAGTGATGATCCCATCCGGAACCCTGTCGGTGTCGTTGGGGCCGTTCTTCAACGAGGCGAACTGATGGCACTGAAGGAGTTCACTCCAGAGCCCGTGGAGATCATCGTCAGTGGCCAGGTCCGACTGTCAGTCGAGCCTCCTCAGGTCAACGAGGCTCCCGGAGGTCTCTACCCACTACAGACCAAGTCGTTCGAGATGGACGAGTTCCGGATCAGGCAGGGCTGGCCTGTAGAGGTACCGGCGTATGACATCCGCTGCAACACTCTCATCTCGGCCTCCGGCGAGGTGATCGCACTCCGCGACGACAGCACCGCCATCGAGACCGGAGCGCTCATCCGGTGGATCGCTGACCCGGACTACTACGACGAGGACGCGCTGATCTGGCGACCTTTCCAGGACGCGACTGGTGGGATCTCCACTTGGGAGACCTCGGTGGAGTACGCGCCGGTGTTGGTCAACGACTACGAATACCGAGTCAAGGACGAGCGCTTCGTACAGACCGCGCTCAACTTCGACTCCGACACCCGCAACCACATGTGGGCGGACTTCACGGGCAGCATCGGTGGCTCCACCGGCTACACCGTAATCATGGTGATGAGCCCCAACTCGGCCTACGGCAACAACGTAGCAGTCCCCTACAACGGGCTGTGGTGTCCGGGACGAGCCACCCCTGAAGGTGAGTCCTTCGCTGAGGACATCGGAGACTCCTGGCACTCAGTGACCATGCAGGGCGGCTACTTGTACTTCGCCACTGAGAGCAAGGCACCGGTGCGGATGGGCTCGATCACCCCGGAGCTGAACTCCAACGCACCGATGTTCCTGGCCATGATCTTCGGCTACCCCACGGTCACCATCTACGTCGGCTCTGGCCCTGAGGACATCAGGATCAGCTCCACTCCCACCGGCTTGGGGATGGCTCACCTGGACGACGGCGTGGTCCTCGGGCGCAGCACTGGAGATGTCCTGCACACTGCGGACATGGCCCTGTTCGACCTGAGCATCTATGCCAACCAGCTCACCCCGGTTGAGGTGCAGAACGAGTTCGCTCTGCTCTCTCGTTGCTACGGAGGCGCGGAGTGACGCTGTCTGCCCACCCCACCGAGTCGCAGAGCCTCGGCTACTTCCGGATCTTCGCCAAGACCCCCAGTGGGAAGCGCAAGGAGATCACCATCTTCCGTGGTGCGCCCATCGTGCTCACCAGCGCCGTCTTCGGTGACCCCTTCACTCACCAGACGGCGCAGATCTCGCTGCCGCAAGTGACCCTGTTCGACAACCCCGGCAAGGGCGACCTCGATTGGCTGTCCCCGAACAGCGACATCGACATCGTCTGGCAGAACACCGGAGACTACGGGATCGACTGGCGCTGGGAGGGGTTCATCGTCTCCTACCAGTTCGGTATCTCTGGCCGAGAGAACACCTTCAGCATCGACCTGAAGGGCGCGCTCTACGCGCTGGATGACTACCTGGCCATCCCCTCCTATCCGAAGCGACCGATCCCCTACGAGATCCTGATCGCACAGGCATTCGACCAGACCCAGCATCCTGCCCATCTCGGTCAGTTCCGCGTACTGTGGCCTGCATGGTGGGAACAGAGGGTTCCGGAGTACAACGATGCGGCGTACCTGAGCTTCCTGAAGCCGTGGGGTGTGGCCACTGGACAGCGCTGGACCGGCTTCACGAGTCGCTCCACCGGATCCTGGGAGCCGGTCCTCACCGGCCACGTACAGAGCCTGCTGAGTGTGATGTTTGCCGAGGGTGGGGCGCAGTGGACGATCCGGAACCGGGGCTACCGCTGTCCTGAGCTGTACCTCCGTCAGATCCCTGAGGACGACTCCGAGGAGATCATCGAGGTAGTCCTCGGCTCGCCTGGCGTCACCTTCTCCGGGAGTAGGGACTTCACCCAGCGTGCCTCGGTGATCTTCGGTCAGGGCGTGGACGACTCGGGCGTCTCCTACTCGGGGATGACTGTCTCGCCGGATGGGAAGACCACCACCTACCGCCCCTTCGCGTACGAGCCGCAGGTGTGGCCTCGGTACCAGAACCCGCTCTACAACCCGGACCTGCGGGCCAAGGAGACGATGATCAGGTTCCAGGACGGAGTGGACGCGGTCACCGCGCAGAAGATCGCGCAGGGTCAGCTCCAGCGCTTCTCTGATCCTGGGATCACCGGCACGATCACCCTCTCCACCGACCCTCGCTACGCCGATGGACGGATCTGCCCTCGGATGCTGATGCAGGCAGGCACCACCCTGCGGGTCAAGAACTTCTTCGGGCTGCCGGAGGGACTCATCTGCCACGTCACCAGTGCTTCGGCGGACTTCATGAGTCTCACCATGACCCTGGAGTTCGACTCCAAGTACCGCGACCAGTTGACCGTGGACGAGGTGAAGGCGCGTACCCGCGACGCGTTGACGCCGTTGCGAGCACTCCAGACGGGCAAGTACTCCAACACCGTCCAGGACCTGGTGCTCCCGTGGAGCTACAGTGAGGGCTCTGGCTGTGTCCCGATGGGCTCCAAGGAGTTCTTCAACGAGAAGCTCCCCTCGACTGCGGTGTTCCCGTACGAGGACTACACCCGGCAGTACCCACCGTCGAATCCGGCCTACAAGGGCTACTACGTCCGGATCAACCCCACCAACGAGACCGACTCGAACAAGAACTGGTCTGGTGTCGCGCGAGATGGTCAGTCCATCCTCGCTATTCCGATCCGGATGTCTCAGGCTGGTTCGATCAAGCGCTCCCAGATCGCGGCGTACGACAAGGACGGCAACGTCCTGCCGGTCCGCTTCCACGCCTCGGTGTACGCCAACAACGGTGTCTCCCCGCAGGCGATGCCGCGCTTCCCTGCTGACCCTGAGGCCACTGGAATCAAGTACCTGAAGCCCCAGAACATCACCACCAACTACGGTGCTGCGCAGGGCAACCCGTTCTTCGAGAACGCCTGGGAGCGTGTCCAGGAGGACGGTACGGCGTACGACAACGACGCCTATCTGCCTGCTGAGGGCTCTGACCTGATCATCGGTTGGGGCAACTACTACGAGCCCGCTGGCTACTCTCCTGGCCGCTTCTCTCGGGGCGCTGCACGCACTGGTCTGCTGGAGGACGACACCTCCTGGGCGTGGGATCTGAGCAATACACTCGACCTGCTCAGCCCCGAGAACAACGCGAACATGGAGTACGCCGGGATGCTGTTCGTGATGATCTACTGTGATGAGCAGGGCCCTGAGCCGGTGTACTTCATGGGCCGCTTCTTCCGAGCAGAACCGGGGACCCAGTGATGGACGGCAGCTTCACCGACGACCAGGTGCACGAATGGCTCCAGGAGGTCGCTGACGGAGCCTGGATCTCCCTGCACTACGACACCCCCGGACTGGCGGGCGTAGGCAACTGCGAGATCTCCGGAGGCGGCTATGTCCGCGCGCAGGTGTCCTTCACTGACCCAGCTAACAGGTCCATCTGGTCGCTGTCGGACGCTCGCTTCACCGGGCTGGTTCAGACACAGATCACCCACTTCGGGGTGAACTCAGCTGCCACTGCTGGACGACTCCGGGCGTACGCGCGACTGCCTGAGAAGGTCACTATCCTCAACGGCTTCGGCTACATCCTGTACCAGGGCGATCTGGCCATCTCCTTCGGATAAAGGTCCAGAAACGCAGAAAGGCCCACGAAGGGGGCCTCCCACCCCAGCCGAAGCTGAGATGAGAGGCCCCCTTGGGGCTTGGGACGGAGAGAGGGTCCCTATTCAGTTGTCACACGGTGACGGGCAGAGATCTGGATCACATGCAGCAGCAGCCTGCACCACTGCCCGTTCTTACCTAGCTGCCAGGACCGGGTGTGGAGAGTTCCAGACTCGCCTCCACACCCAAGGCATCCGACAGGACCTTGTACATCAGCACCATCCAGCCGTCGCCGTAACGATGCTCCACCAGACCCTCGAAGATCTCCACCTCGTCGGTGAGGCGCTTCTTGGACTTGATGTTGTACTCGTAGACATGCACCTCGTCGTCAGGTGCAGTCGGGTCCTTCAGAGCTTCAGTTCGACCGATCTCCCAGAAACCGATCTCCACGTCGTGCACGGCACCGGTGACCAACACCGGCCCGAACATCATGGTCGCTCCTCGAAGATCTCGATGACTCTGAGGCCGTTCTCGGAGACGCCGCCCAGCTTGTAGCCAAAGTCCTGCAAGACGACTTCTGGCTCGATCTGAGAAGCGAAGGCGACAGCCTCATCGCGAGACGCGTACGCCTTCGCCCAGACGTTCACGCCACGGTCGCTGTACACAACGATATTGCTCATGTGATCGCCTCCCCGAGAACCCTCACCAGGCAGTCGGGACAGGTTACGTCCTCACTCCGCTGAGTGACGCCCACGGTCTCGCCGTCCTCCGGCTTGTGGCGGCAGAGAACGTTGTCCGTATCGAACGGATCGTCCTTGTTGTAGTGGTAGAGGATCACAGTCGCATCGCCTCTCCGCGCTTCTCCAGGAACTCGTTGAAGAGCGCCTTGATCTCTTCTGCGGTGTTGCACCCACCGAAGAGCTTGTTGGCTTCCTCCAAGGTGATGCCCAGCGCGAACGCGGCGTAGTACTCCCAGTCGCGCTCATCCTCAATGATCATGTACTCGTCTTCGACGTTGAAGACCTTCTCGCCCACCAACAGAATCGGAGATGGGAAGCCGCTCTCCTTGACGTACGTGAAGTCGGTCTTGTCCTTCAGGACATAGCCAGCGACGCAGCAGGCCGTGCCGCAGTACTCTTCCTCGAAGAGGTTCACTCCGTGAACACGGACGACTTCGTCGCGTGCAGCGCTACGGAGGCTGTTCTGCGCTTCCTCGTCAGTGGTGATAACCGTTGCCCAATGCTCCTGGTTCCAGGCTGGCTCACCGTCGACTCCGGCCTTGAACTCGATCCAGTCCCAGACCTCTTGGACCTTCTTCAGGTCCATCTTCGGCAGCGCGCTCACAGCCGCAGCGCCGATCCACGAGCCGCGAGCACCTTGTTGAACTTGGCCCGGACATCCTCGATCTTGTTGTCTCCGCTGAAGATGCTCGTGGCCTCCTCGTCGGTGAGGCCGAGCTTGTGCGCGCCGAGCGCCCACCAGTCACGAGTGTCGTAGTTGATGATCACATCCTCGCCTTCGACGTTGGTCACCTTGGTGCCTTCGAGGAGTTGCCCGGTCTTCGGGTTCGTGTTCTCCAACAGGGCGTACCCGGCGACACAGCAGGCGGTGCCGCAGTAGCCCTCCTGGTACGAGGCCACGCCGTGCTGGTACTCCGGCTCGCGGGCGAGCGTGACCTCCAGCACTTCGTCCATCAACATCTCCGTGGTGTGCCAGGTCCCCTGGTTGTAGGCCGGGAAACCATCGGTACCGGCCTTGAAGGAGATCCAGTCCCAGATCTCCATGATGAGCTTCTCATTCAGTTTGGGTGCGTCCATCTTGCTCTCCTTGGTTGAGTTGTACTTCTTCCAGATCCCACTTCACGATCTGCGGCTGGAACTCCTCCAGCTCGTAGATGAAGGCCCAGCGACCATCGAAGATGTCGTGGGCTTCCTTGCGAGCGGACATCTCGTCATCCGCCTCGATGACGTAGTAGGAGTTCCCCTTGATCTCGGGTGAGATCGGGTGCTCCTCGCTGTAGTAGCGCTGCCCGAAGGTGACGGCGAACCTCACTCGTCCTCATCCTCCTCGACCAACTTCCACTTGGAGCCCTTGCGTTCCCAGGTGTCGCCAGTCACGGTGTCGGTCAGGACGAAGCGAGCGCCGTCGTGAGAGATCTCCACAGTGGGCTTCGGGTCAGCGAGAAGGTTGTTCCAGCCAGTGCTGATCTCCACCTCGATGGCGTTCTTCATCATGGCCGTAACCTGACCCCAGTAGTAGTGCTGGACCACAGTTGGCCTTGACCACATGCTCGTCTTGCTCTTGACGAAGTATGTCCAGTCCGCTCGTTCCGAGTGCCTGTACCGAATGACGGTTCCCAACGAGAACTCGTCCTCCATCGGCAGACGCTTCAGCAGCGCCATCTGCCGTTGCATGGTGGCGATGGACTTCTCCAACTCATCGATCGTGTCGTTCATGATTCTCCTATGCACGAGGGGGCCTCTCCCCATGGGGAGAGGCCCCCTCAGGTTGGTACTACGCGGACTCCTCCGTGACCTCGTCCTGCTGGTCCTCGGTGTGGTCCTCGGGCTCCTCCAGCGGCACGAGCCGCTTCTTGACCTCCAGGAGCTTGTACTCACCGGTCTTGGAGTAGAGCGAGAGTTTGCCGACCCGCTTGCCTTCGGCGTCGTAGTTCCACGCCTTGATGACGAGGTTGAGCATGTCGCGCCCGTGGACTCGCTGCTGGTTGCGCTTGATCTCGTTCACGCGACGCGCGAGCGCGAGGACCGGAGAGCCCTCCTTCTCATTGGTCAGCGTGCCGATGCGGTGGATGAAGGCGTCGGCCTCTTCGCGACCGTTCACCTGGGAGATCATCCAGTGCGCGCACCCGATCACGGAAGGCGTGATCATCACCATCCGTGTGCGGTTGAACCAGTCGCAGATGTCCACGGACACCCGGATCTCGGGGTGCTCCTCCAGAGTGCGGAGCACTTCCGACGCCGACTGGGAGTACCGCGAGCCCTGCATCCCCTTCTCGATCACCAGATGCACGAGTCGGGTAACAGCAACGAGGAGACCAGCCTTCTTCTCCCCGCCGAAGGACAGCAGGTCAGCCACCGAGCGACCAGCGCCGGTGTCCATCACCGTCTGGGTCTCCGGGGGGACCTCGCGGACCACCATCCAGCGGATGGTGATGTTCGCGTTGACCTGCGCGGTGAGCCGGTGCTGACCGTCGATCAGCTTTCCGGTGGAGTCGAACACGATCGGTGCGGAGTGGGGGTTCCAGTCCCCGTTCTCCATGTCCCGCTGGTACTGCTCCACCCGCGAGCGGCGGATGTTGCGGTTGATCTCGTTCTTGCTGAGCGCGTTCTCAGCGTTGGCCGGGGTCCAGGTCTCGTATCCAACCTTCGGGTCCGGCGCGCGACGGTTAGTCGCCATCTGCATCTCCCAACACTTCGATCAGGGAGTCCAACACGGTGTGGATCTCCATCATGGAGAGGCCGTCGACTGTCTCGGTGGCCTCGATGTATACCTGACGCCTGACCTCGGGGTTCCGGATCAGGTCCTTGACCTTGCCGACAACCATGTCGGCCTGGTCGGTGAGGCTGTCGTCCGGTGCGTGATGCAACACCTCGACAACCGCGTGGTTCAGGCTCATTGCTCTCCTCTTCTGTTGTCGTCAGCAAGTCGCTGACGTTCCGTACGTCGCTCACGCCTGTTGGCGCGAGCCTTGATCGCTTTGCGTTCACCAGGACGCCAGTGGAGGTAGTGACGCCAACGTGTGAACGCGTCGCGCTCGTCACCGCCCTTCATCCTGCGCTTGGGCATCAGTCCTCCTCGTGGTCGTCCTCCTGCGCGTAGCGGTGTCCGGCAGCGAAACCCAGCAGGTAGATGACGGACATGGTCATTCCGTTGTCCTCCGTGGGAGGCATCTCCTTACCTGCAAGCCAGTCCGACAGCGCGAGCAGGGTCTGCTTGGTGTGCTCAGCTGCCGTCTTGTAATCGAGACCGATCGCTTCGCTCATCTCCTCGGGGCCACTGGTTCTCTGGACGGCATCCCAGATGCGCTGACGCACATCGTTCATGAGCTCCAGAGCGGTGCTCGGCACCTTGCGCCACTCACTCATCCGCGACCTCTTCTGCGGCCAACTGGACCTGAAGCCCATGGGCGAGCCCGATGACCGCGCCGATTGCGAAGGCCTCGTGGAGACTCATCCCCTTCAGGTCTTCGATGTGCGCGCCGTGCATGATGAGGAAGGCGTGGAACATCTGCATCGCGCCTTCGGAGACGCCGTAGATGTCTTCCGTCTCCGCGCCAGGCTCGTTGAGCCCGTCCCAGACTTGGAGAAAGGTCTCGATCATGACCTGACCCATCCCAGCGTCGTCTTCGGACAGACCGGCCTTCTCCAGGACGTACTCCTTCAGCCACTCCTGCTTCTCCGGGTCGAGGTTGTTCAGCATCTCCTCGGCCTTCGCAGAGGCAGCCTCCAGCTCCTCAGCTGTGGAGTTCGTGCTGATCCCCTCGAACGGGTTGCTGTAGGTGTCAGGCATGACGCCGCTCCACCATCTCCGCTCCGATGCAGAGACCCATGATGATCCCGAATGTGAAGGATTCGAGGTCCTTGATCTCCCCGTGGCTGACGGCCTCGGCCTGCATGTAGGACTCGAAGAGACGCAGACCGTTCCTGCTGACCTTCAGCATCTCCGGAGGAAGCTGGTCTCCGGTCGCCGCCTCCTCGTAGCACTTCTTCATGAACTCGAACTCGGCCAGGTGCTCCTGAGTGATGCCGAGGTCATCGAGCGCCCGCTGAGCAGCCGCCTTCCGCTGGTCCTGCGTCATCGCCTCGTGCTCGCGCTCGACCTTCTCGATCGCCTCGCGGATGTCTTCGGTTTCCACTGTTCTCCTATCCAGATATGAAGAAAGCCCGTCCAGAGACGGGCTACTCGTTGTCCTCGGGGTCGATCACGACCGCCTTGTACTTCTCCTTGATGGAGGGCTGCTCCATCAGCTTCTTGATCAGCTCGACACGCTCGGTGCCAGGCTTGCCCGCCAGCATCGCTGCGTCGGCCAGGCCCTGCTCCATGCAGAAGGAGATGGTCGCGAAGTCGCGTGCAACCATCTCCTTCTCCCCATCAGGCCCCAGCAGGGCGTCGATCAGCTCCTTGCCGATCGAGTTCTCCAGCGCCTGCACCAGATGCGGGGAGTTCATGATCTCCATGAGCATCTGCATCGCGCCTGCGACCTGATCCATCGGGATCTCTGTGCCCGCTTCGGCTTCCTCGTCCCAGATGACCGTGTCACCTTCGACTCGGAACGGGAACATCCCGTTGTAGGCCACACCATCGCGGTTCACGGCCATGACAGTGATCGCCTCAGCGACCCACCCCTGCTCCAGAGACTCGGGGTACTCGTTGGCCATGAACTCCAGCTCACCGGACTCCCAAGGCATCTCTGTCTTGGGGTTCTCGGGAAGCGGAGTGGTGTAGGTCTCCGCGAGGAGAATGATCTCATCGGCAGCGGTGCCGAACGCCATGGCCCGTGCCAGATCGATGAGCTTGTGAGGATCAGCCAGAAGCGCCTCGCCCACGCGGTCTCCTCCCCTAAAGGGGAACACGTGGACGGGTAGATCGGTTGCTTCAGGGTGCTGATGCACCCAGTGTTCTTTCCTCGCACGGATCTCGTTCTTGAAGTCCTCGCTCGCCGCGTACAAGCTGCTCACGCCGACACTTCCTCTCTCCATTCGACGGTGATCTCCTTGATGCCGAGCGCCTTCAGCGTCCGGTTCACCATGGCGATCAGGTTCTGTTGTTTCCGCTCCGACAGCTCCGCGATCTCATCGACCTTGTAGTGCCGGAGCGCGGCTGAGCACAGGTTCAGCGCGCAGTTCACCGCCTGCTCGGTAGTGATCGAGGCGATGTAGCCGATCTCGTTCGACTTGCGGAGGTTGGTGTCGTTCACTCGCTCTCCTCCACCGCAGCCGTGGCGCTCATGATGCCCGCGAGGACATCCTGTTCGGCCCACTCCTTGCCGATGATCAACCCAGAGGCGTAGAGCCCCACGCAGGTGGAGTTGGCAGCCAGCAACCACAGATCCCAGACCTTGTGGTGCGTCTGGCCGAGGCCAGAGATCATGGTCAACGTCGGGCCAGCGAAGCCGGTCGAAGACGCCATAACGGTGATCGACATCCGGAAGTACCGCTCGATGGCCTCGTTGAAGTCGAACTCATCCTGAGCGCTGAGCACGAAGAGGTTGGACTCCGAGCGGAAGCCCTCCTTGTCGAACACCTCGCCCGTCTTCTTGAAGAAGGCAGCCTTGCGGACCGGGCCGATCTTGCCCTGACCGACGAGGATGCCGTCCGCGAGAGAGGAGGCGCACAACTTGGAGAACTCCTTGATGCAGGCGTCCTCGGTCTTGTCCAGAGCCTCTTGCGAGGACTCGAACTCTGGAGAACCGGCGAAGCGCCGGTAGAGACGACGCATCGTCTTCATGCTCTCCTTGGAGATGTACTCCTGGAACCCAGGCATAGTGTCCTGGTCGGTCACGCCCTTGATGTCGGTGGCATCGACCACCTCGCCTGGGTTCATCTCGGAGAGCTTGGCGAGAGCCTTCTCGATCTGATCCGTCAGCTCGCTCATGCGTATGCCTTCCCGAACGCAGTTGCTGAGTCACGCACCGCTGAGAAGACGATGCGCTCGTACTTGTTGGCAGGGGTGTTGGCGAAGAAGCGGCGGATGCACCGGATCACCATCGCCGTCACCGTAATCCAGATGGCCCTCATTCCGAGACCCTCTCCACGAGGAAGTTGATGAAGGCGGTCACGGCCTCCGGGGACATCTCCACCGGGATGGAAACCCGGGCGGGGCCGTTCTCCCGTTGGAACACAGTCCCAGCGAGGAAACCGAGCTTCAGGCACTCGATGGCCATGGTCTGCATGTCGATCTCGTCCGGCTTCAGTTCGGACACCTGCGACACAGTTTCGCGCAGATCCTTGATGATCTCTTCAGACCACTCGTAGATCTCGTTGATCTCTGCCTCAGTCACCTCGGCGGTGATGAGGTTCTCCGCGTAGAACGCTTCGGGTACGTCCACGACTCTCCCTATGTGCTTGTTATGGGTCTGGGGGTAAACGCAGAAAGGCCCCACTGGGGGCAGGCCGAAGCCCGCCCCCAATGAGGTTTCCCCTTCCAACAGGTACTGCGGTGAAGCCTCAGGCTTCGAGGGTGATGAGCTGACCCTCGTCGCTGAGGTCCACCTTGTGGCCCTGGAGCTGCTCGGCCACGGTCTCCGCGATGAGCTTCTTCTGCGACTGCCCGAAGGTGTCCACGGCGGGGCGGTCCGCCGCGTTCTGGTGGGTGTCGTGCTGGTTGCGGAGGGTGTCCGCCGCCAGGACGAAGTCCTCGGTGGTCAGCTCGAAGTTGAGCGACTCCGTGCGGATGATGGCGTTGGACTTCGCCAGGTTGAACGTGCCCATGATGAAGGCGGGCTCGTAGCCCTTCATGGACTCCAGGACCTTCTCGAAGTCCACGTCGTCGGAGAGCTGGCTGCCCTTCTTGACGTTGAAGTCCGAGGTGTTGAGGCGCTTGGACATGGCCTCGAAGATGCCGTGGTCCACGCTGCCGTCGTAGGGCTCGGTGTCCTCGAAGGAGTTCGAGATGAGCCTGCGGATGGCGCCCTGGTCGAGGTCACCGATCTCGACCGCCGCGTCGATGCGCCCGACGCGGGTCATGCCCTTGCTGAGCGCCTCGATGTAGTTGGAGGTCATCAGCACCATGACCTCCTTGTCCTTGCTGCCGATGCCGTCGAACAGCTCCAGCAGCTTGGCCATCTCCGAGGGGTCCGACTCGATGAGCGTGTCGATGTCCTCGATGAAGACCACGGCCGGGGCGTAGAGCTCGGCGGTCTTCAGGACCTTCTCCAGGTCCTCGTCGCCGGTCTTGGTCTGGATGAAGGTCCAGCCGTTGTTGACCGCCGCGCGGGACGTGAGTGCACCGGCCAGCGACTTGCCGGTGCCGAAGGTGCCGTACAGCAGGGTCTTGCGGTTGAGCTTCAGCCCCGCCGCCCGCTGGAGCTCGGCGGTGCGGATCGGGCCCCACAGCGACGACCGCAGGGCGTTGAGCACGTCCTGCGAGTAGGCGACGGTGTTGGGGTCGACGGCGAACGGGTTGAGGAACTTCGGGCTCTCCATGCCCTCCCGCGTGACCCGGCCGACGCCGACGATCGCCTTGCCCTTGTAGATGGACTTGCGGCGCAGGGTGTCCTCGACCGCGAGCCAGAGGCCCTCGATCTCGGGCTCGTACTTCTTCGGTGCGCGGCAGGTCACCTGGAAGAGCAGGCCGTAGTCCGGGTCGTGGCTCGCCCCGGTCATGAACATGCCCTCGAACGGCGGGAAGTCGATGTGGCCCCAGGGGACCCGGACCTCGACGCCGATGCCGATCTCCACGTTGATGTACTGCGGCGGCTGGCTGCCGAACATCGTGTGGATGGCCTTGCCCGTGCCGGACAGGCCGAAGATCTCACGGAGGGTCTCCTGCAACGCGTACGCGCCGTCCAGAGGCCGGTACTTGAAGACCTTCGTGAAGTCGTGCTGCTCCTCCATGGAGACGGCCTGCGCGGTGACGAGCTTCGCCGCCGTCTTCAGGGCCATCCCCTCGGGCAGGAGGATCTCCCGACCGTTGTGGTACTTGATCCCCGACTCCTCGGTGATCTTGCCACCGCCGATCTCGCGCAGCTTGGCGAGGGTCTCCTGGGTGCTCTTCTTGGAGACGCGGTCGGTGAACGTGTTCGCTTCGATGGAAGGCATGTTGTCTTGATCTCTCTCTGTGGTGTGTTGTTGGAAGGTTGTCGTCACGCGTTGACGACGGAGTCGCCGTTGCGGTAGTCCCTGGACTCCTCCAGGCAGTAGCCGCAGCGGTCACCATCGGCCGTGTCGTGGACGTGGCCGTGGGCGTTCTTGTCGACCTCCAGGTGCGGGCGGTCGTCGTCCTCCACGATGAGGGTGTGGAGGTACTCGGTCAGCTGACGCGAGATGATCTCGACCCGACGCTCGGAGAGCGCCTCCTGGGTGACGAGGTCGGCGGTGAAACGAGTGAGTGTTGCCATCTTCTTCTTCCTGTTGGTTGGGTTGTTGTTGAGTTGGGGAAGTTGGTGGACCTCGCGCCCAGGAATGGGTCACTCGGGGATCCACAGTCTGATCTGACTGAGCTGAACCAGATCCATCTGATCTGGTTCAGCCCAGTACTCACCACGGTCGTACACGTTCAGCGCGAAGGCCTCTCCAGAGCCGAGCAGGACTGTCGTAGCCCTGACCCGGCCGACCTCAGGCATCGAGATCTGCATGACTGCCTTGTAGCAAAGCGACTTCATCGTGGTGTTGAGGAGGATGAGATCCCCCCGATTCAGCGGTGGTCCAGGAGTGGCGAGGTGATCACGGTTGTCGAAGCCGATCCAGATCGTCTGCTCGTAGCCACGACGCTCACGAGCGATGCGCTTCAGCGCGAGTTTCAGATCTGGATCGACTGGTGATCGCCTCATGAACGCCTAGACCGAGGCAGCGGACCGGCGAGCGGCCTTCAGCTCGTTCACCATGTCCATGAAGCCGGTACGGATGTACTTCATGGGCAGTGCCGTCTGCTTGCGGTAGCGGTGGTAGACCGCCGCCCACGCCCGACCGTGCTCGTCCAGCCCGTCCGGGTTGTCCTTGTAGTACTTGATCATCTCCCGGCGACCCACCCAGTAGGCCTTCTCCGAAGGAACCATCGTGGTGTTCTCCATGATGTCGATCATCACGGGGAAGTCCGGGTCGTGGACGTAGGAGGTCCAGTCGTACTCGATGAAGGTCTTGCCCTCGTTCTCCGGTGCGAGCATCAGCGGGATGCTGGCGGTGTAGTCGGTGCCCTCCGCGAACGGGTCGTCGTGGTCGACCATGCGGGCTCGACCACCGGGGAAGGACATGGTCTTGTTGTCCACGTCCTCCTGCAACCGCACCGCGACCTTGTCCTCCAGCGCCTGCTGCTGCTTGATGCGGATCGGGTCGTCCGGGTCGTAGTCGTAGTCCTCGACCACGATGTCGTCGTCCAGGAGTCGCGTGTAGTCCTCTGCGGTGGGCAGGTTGAACTTGCGCATGACCCAGTTGCCGAGCTTCTCGATGCGGATCATGTTCTTGTCCAGCGCAGCAGCGCGACGGTCCGCGAGGAACTCATTGAACGGAGCGGGTCGCCCGAGAGCGAGCCAACGGAAGGAGCCGAGCACCCAGTAGTCGAGGATGTCGATCACCTTGCCGATCAAGACACCGGCGAGCATGAGCACGCCGACGATGATCATGGCCAGCACCATCACGACGCCCACGACGAGCGCGGTGGCGACGTTCAGGATGGTCAGCGCCAGCCACATGATCCCAGCACCCAGGTAGCCAACCCCACGGAGAGCGAGGTTTCCAGATGCCTTCGCTCCACGGACGGCCTGACGACCCAAGAACTTCAGACCCTCCAGGGTCTTGCGGCCACCGAACTTGATGGCCTCCCATGCGCGGTGACCCGCGCTGGAGATGGCGTCCCCGATGGAACGCCAGAAGCCCTTGGAGGACTTCTTGTGCGCAACGGGCTCCGTCATCGGAGGCCCGTCCGCAATGACAGTGGCAGTAGCCATGTCTGTCACTTCCTTTCGACATAAAGAAAGCCCCAAGCCGGGTTAGCTTGGGGCTGTGGTGTGCGAAGGCATAGCTCTCGCAGGGACGTGATAAGTATAGCACATTTCATGCTATACATCTACCCTCAGTGGGCGTCGAAGCCGATCTCGTCGTCGTCCAGGTCGCGTCGCGCGTTGCAGTCCTGACAGTGCAGGTGGATCTGCGCGACGCAGTCGGACGAGCCGCGATGACCCATGGGGAGGAAGACGGTCTTGCCGTCCTTCTCGACTTGACCAGCGGGGGCAGCCTTGCGGATGGCGTGGTAGATGTGGATCTCGACCTTGCGCGACCCACACTCACCGCACAGGACGTTCACGGTGACATCGTCCGGGGCCATCTTGGAGAGCCGCTCGGTGTAGAGCGCGTAGGCCTCGTCCAACCAGTCGGGCGGCTCGTCGGGGAGCGCGTCTTCCCTGATCCAGGTCTTCACCTCGGCGTACTGTTCCTCGGTGATCTCCACCAGCTTCACGCGGCTGAACCAGCCGATGTCGCCCTCGGGGTCGTCGTTGGAGAGCCACTCGCACAGAACGTAGGAGCGTTGCAACCGCTCCTCCCAGTTCGGGAAGGCGTCCTTGTGCTCCTCGGGATCGAGCAGCTTCAAGAGTGTGAAGTCCTGCTCGACCATGGACCTGGAACTCGCCACGATCCCGTAGCAACCAGGACCCATGGCGTACTGCTCCGGGAATGGACGAATCCTCTCGTCCATCTCATGAGCCTCAGAGACGACGTTGGACCGAGCCAACATCATCGCCATCGGCAAGCTGAAGTGTCCGTCCGGGACCTCCATCAGTCCTCCATCCTCACGGTAGAGCCGCAGGCGTACAGGTAGCCACCCAGAACGAGCAGCAGCCCGAAGCCGATGTGGAAGCGCAGGGTCCAGAGAACCTGCAACATGTCGTTGATCACGCGAGTGCCCTTTCCGCTGCGTCGATGAGATACGAACCCAGCGCGATAGCGGCACATGCGGCCAGGATGAACACGATCCCGCCCATCTCGCCCTTGCTCTTGTAGTAGGCGAAGGCGCTGACGCCAGCGACGATCAGCGTGAGGATGAGCATGGTCATGTAGACGGCGAGCGCGGTGTTCTCACTCATGCCATCCCCTTCGGGGCGTGGTCGACAGCGCCGTGCTGAGCCATCAGTCGGAGCACGGTGGGGAACGGCACTCCGGACTCCAAGAGGGCCAGGGACGCCTTCACCAACGCATCCTTCTGGAGCTTGTACTCGACGCACAGCGTCTCGAACTCAGCGAGGCGCTCTTCCTCGGTCATCTCCGTCACTTCGGCCATATCGGCTCTTTCCTCTCCTCTGTAGTTGTGTGCACCAGCAACACGTCGGTCAACAGATCAATCGCGCGCCCGGTCAACGAGTTCCGACCGTGTCTGTTGAGTTCCTGGATCGCCTTCTCGATCGAGAAGGGTTCGATCTTCTCCCAGTCGCGCTCCGTGAAAGTCATGGGCATCTCTCGGTCGCGGTAGCCATAAGGGCTGGGCTCTCTCTTGACGGTCTTCGTGAGCACCATCTCCTCGCCGATGGCGGTGATCACGATGGTTAACCCAGCCTCCACCACCCTGTCTTTGTTAGGACCGCCCATGATCGGACCACCGACGATGCGGTCACCGACCCGCCAACCCTGCTCCTTGACGAAGTCAGCAGACCTGGTGCCGTGGGCGCTCCTCACCATCAGCAATCCTCCGCGTTGGGTACCACGGCGACGGAGCCGTAGGCCGAGTCGCCCTTGTAGATGACGTACACACGGTTTCCGTGGTCGCACTTGGTGGCGACGTTGGAGAACCCGTCCGGGAAGGTGACGATGTCCGCTTTGTCGTTGTTGGTCTTGCCTCGGTCAGCGTCGTTGTACGGCTCCGACACCTTGGCGCAGCCACCGATGAGAAGAGCCGCCCCCAGAAGGACGGCTCCGATGATCCGCGTCTTCATGTCACCTCCCGTTGTAGAGAGAGGTCGAGGCAGCGAACTGGTGCTGCCAGACCCACTTGTCCTGGACCCACTGCCGGAACTGGTGGTCATCCAGCTCCAACTCCTCGCGGGTGTCGACCATGACACGCGCGATGGCGTCGTCGTACTCCTCCATGAACTGGACGGGCTTGGGGAGGTCCTGAAGGGGGTTGAGGGTGATCTTGCCCTTCTCCGCCTTCTTGGCAGCCTTCGCCAGAGCCTTGGCTGCCTTCTTCTTCCAGACCACCATCGCCTCGCGGTAGTCAGCCGCGTGCTTGGTCTGGTTGTCCCGAAGCTGCTCCAGCAGCTCGGTTCGATTCATTCGTACGGTGTTCACTTCTCTCCTTAGAACATTGGGATCATCAAGATGATCAGTACGACGCAGAGGCCGATACCGGCCAGCACTCCGCTTGCTACTTCCACTGCCTGCTCGTCACCGAACGCGACGATGCCGAGGCAGGCAAGGACGACCAGCACGACCGCCCACAAGATGTGCTTAGCCAAAGGATGGTTGAGCATCTCTCTCCTACTTGTTGGCGAAGATCAGACGATCACGGTGCATGAACACCTTGATGTCACCTGGGATGAGAACGGTGAAGTAGCCGTTCCCTTCGTATGACAGGACCCGGCCCTTGACCCGCTGCTTACCTCGCGGGACAAGAGCAAAGCGGGGGATGTCGATGTGACCATCCCCCGCTCCACCCTCGTAGCTCATGCCGCTCGCTGCTCCCCGAGGATCGGGACGTTCGGCTGCTGGCAGGTACGCCGTTGAGACCAGTTGCCGGTCGCCCGGAACAGGGCCTCCTGGTGCTTGATCGCCAGGTACTGACCGACGTAGCCGTCCGAGAGCGGCAGCACGCCGCTGTCGAGCCGCATCTGCGGTGCGACGCAGATCCGTCCGAGCTGGCACCCGTGTTCATCGACCTGCACGACGTTGCCGTGCACGCCTCCGTACTGAGTGTCGATCTCGTACAGACCACCTTCGGAACCACGGACATGGATCTTGCCCGCGATCTCGAAGAGCGCCAGCTCCTCATGGGACATGACCATCTTCAGCAGTTCCATGCCCCGGTCATGGGCCTGGGCCCGAGCAGCAGCCTGCTCGCGCTCCTGCTCATACCGGAGCCGACGACGCGACTCGGCCTCGTTCAGCGCCTGACGACGATCCGCCAGGTGCTGGATCTCCTCGGCCGTCCGACCCGTGTCCATCTGGTGGTACGTCCGGGTGTAGACGGTGTCGCTCTGGGCGTTCCAATTGGTCCACACGTAGTCCTGCGTCGTGGTGAACGCGGTGTTGTACGTGATGGTCCCGTTGATCGCCGGGTTCATGACGGTCCAGGCGTCGTCCACAGTCCATCGGTTCCAGACCCGATCCTGCTGGATCCGGTAGGTGACGGTGGTGCTGTTGGTCCACTGGGTCCAGGTGGGTGTCACGTCAGCCCACCCTTGCCAGACGACCTTCTGGACTTCATCGGACGGGATGATCCCGCGCTCAGTCTCGGTGAGGTCCACCACGACCTCCGCTGCGACTTCTTGGCTGATGCGTGGCATCTCACTTCTCCTCCTTCACGAGGATGGACTCGGGTTCGTTGACGACCCGTTGGATGAACTCCATCTCCTCCGAGCTGAGGTCGTCGGGACGAACCTCGCCGGTCTGGATTCGCCACCAGAGCGTCTTCTCGATGCCGCACTCCCCGCAGGTACGCGGGGAGACGACTCCGAAGACCCCAAGACGGGGTGGGTAGTCCCACCCCGCCTCGAAGGCCTCGGCAACAGTCAGGTTCTCGTCCTTGCCGCACCCTTCGCAGATGTGCCGCAGGACGGTCTCCTCAGTGATCTCGTCGGTCATCCGCCGACGAGCTGCGGGGCCATGATGATCTTGCCGCGCGCCGGGTCGAACTCGCGGATGACCTCGCCGTCCACCTTCTCGCCGGTGGTGTTGTCGACGGCGTAGGCGACCATGCCCTTGTCCTTGGCCTTCTTGAACGCGGCCTTGGCGATGTCGACCTCGTCGGCGTTGCGGGGGTCCCACATGATGCGGGTGTCGCCGGTCTTGTCCATGATGCAGAGCATCCCCTGCTCCACTGCGGTGTTCGTCATGATGTGTTGCTCTCCTTGTTGGTTGGAAGGGTTACGCGATGATGCTCTTGGCGCGAGCCGCAGGCACCCAGGACGAGACGAACTCCTTCAAGACCGTCTCGTAGTACTCCTCGTCGGACATGGACTCCGTCGAGGGCACCTCGGTGAGGCCGACGTTGTCGAGGACACGTCCGCCCATGGTGTCGAGCTCCTTCAGGAACTCCGGGGAGTAGCCGACGCCGAGGAACTGCCAGAAGATCGGCAGCCCCGAAGCGTCCTTCAGGAGCTGGATGGTCTCCTGCCGGTCGTTCGGCTCGCCGTCCGTGACGAAGAAGACCAGCGTCGGCATGGCCGGACCGTCCGGAGCCGCTGGGGTCTCCTTTCGGAACAGACCCTTCTTCTTGGTCTTGCCACCGGTGACGCTCTCGATGACTTGTCGGATCGCGGGAGCGTAGGCGGTGCCACCCATGGTGTTCTTGCGGGTGAACTCGTCCACCGCGCCGGTGTAGTTCGACGCGTCCACCTCGATCTCCGGGAAGACCTTGGTGTGGAAGAAGTGGATCTGGATGTTCCCGTCGTCGTCCAGACCGGTCAGGGACAGCGCCAGCGTCCGCTCTGCGAGCTGCTGGACCTCACCGCTGCGGTAGCGGTAGTCCATCGAGCCCGAGAAGTCCATGACCAGCACGCACTGCGCAGTGAGGTCATCGACGTTCAGACCCTGTGCTGCGGCCTCGGACATCACCTTCACCAGGCTGATCCCGGCGTTCTCGGTGCGCTTCTCCAGAGAGATGCTCACTGTGTTCCTCCTGTGAGTTCCTTGCGCTTGGCGCGCTGCTCGTATGCCTCAGCCATGAGCTGCTGAGACGTGGGGATGCCGGACAGGATCTTCTCTGCCTGGGTCGTGATGGTGGCCATGAGCACGAGCCGCTCGGCCTCGTAGAACTTGGCCTCTGCGGTACGGAGAGCAGTGTTCACATCTCCGTTGACCTCGCGGTACATCGCTTGGATGTCCTGGTTGAGGCGCTCCTCGCCGAAGACCACGACTTCGCTCGGAGCTGTGAGGCCCTGGTTGACCGTGAGACCCATCTCGCGCGCTCTGCCTCGGAGGCGCTCCGCTTCCGCCCGGTACTGGCGGTTGAGAACTCGGATCTCGTTCTCCAGCGTGGTTCGGCTCTCTCTGCTGGTCCGGTAGTTCTCCCGGATCTCCTGCTCACGGCGAGTCCTCTCCTCGACCCGGAAGAGCTCCAGTTCGGCCTTCAGCCTCTCGAAGTCGTTCTTCACGATCCTCTGGAGGTTGCGACCCTGCGTGGCGTTCAGAGGACGCTGGTCCTCCATCGCCTGCTTGGCAGTCTCGACCGCCTCGTCGGTGCCGGTCATCGGCCGAGCCTCCATCCGTACCGCGTCTGCGCGAGGTCACGGCAGCCCTGGCAGATGCCATCGCGCGTGCCTACGCTGACCTTGCGCGGCGAGTCAATGGCCCACGGAGCGCCGTAGTACGACACCGAGGCACCACACAGCGGAGTGCGGACGGTGTAGAAGGTCATTCCGTTGATCTCGACCGCAACCGCGCGGTGATGACTGGTCTCCACCGCCGTGACGAAGTGCAGCTTCCGCCCTTCGGGGGCCGTGTACAGCGCGACGTGCCCGTTGGGCGGGTTCGACCAGCCGTTGTCGTTGCTCACGGTGGTCAGAGAGGGCGGATCCTCGACACTGAGCACCTGCACTTCTCCGAAAGTGGAGACAGGCTCGGTACGACGGACTCGTCCGTTGGCCACCGAGGTGACCGGACCGATGGATCCACCCCAGTTGACGGACGTGGGCTTGGCCATCTCCGCGATGGCCTGCTTGATCTCCTCCTCGGTCATGTTCTCGACCAGATCGCCATCGATGCCCATGACGACTTCGACCGGGATCAACATCGAGACCTTCTTGCTGACACTGCCACCGAGCAGACCTGCCTCGGTGAGCGCCTGGTCCACCACGGAGCAGAGGTTGTGCTGCGCCGCGTACTTCTGCGCCACCTGCACGGTGGTCATCCGCTGCTCACGCAACTTGCGCTTCGCTGCCGCCAGTTCCTCCTGGAGCTGCTCCAGAGTGGGCTCCTGGTTGGCGGTCTTTGTCGTTGCTCGTGCCATTCTCATCTCCTGTTGTTGGTTGGGTATTCAGTTGTCCTTGCGCTGATTCGGCGTGCCAGTGGTGGTCCAGAAGTCCGAGTAGTTCTCGGGCGTGACCTCAGGAACCGATGGCTCCTCGACTGGGAAGGCGCGGATCATCTCCCGGTGGTTGCGGAACCACTGCACATCTGGGTAGTTGTGCTTGACCAGCTGGATCTTGCGATAGTCCTTCGACTCGTACTCGCAGGTATCCGAGTGCATCGCGTGCACCAGACCGAAGATGCCGAGCGCCAGGCCGACACCGCAGAGCTGAGTCGACCAATCTGGCCCGAAGATCATGCACAAGATGCCTCCGATCAAACTGCCGAGCCCGAGAAGGAGCCCGCCGAGCCCGAAGAAGACTTCGTAGTCCCTGCGGTGGCACCACTTGGCGAACTGGTGGACCCACTTCACGCGGTAGACCACCACGGGATCCACGAAGGCGAGGATCTTGCCGTACTCGGCGCGAAAGCCACGGTCACCGACCGTGGTAGTTCCCCAGGCCTCGATGATCCCGTGGATGTCGCCAGTCTTCGCGTAGTCGTTGCTGCCACTGAAGTAGGCGTAGAACCCGCAACTGTGGTGCCGCGCGGCCACGTTCCTCGCGTAGTTACCGCACTTACAGACCGCGCGGTTGATGCCAGGACTCCAGATGTAGTCGGCGCGTGTGGCTGGAGTCAGACGACCGAGGTCGTCAACACCCCAAGCTCGGTAGCCCCTGATCGTTCCCAGATGGACGGGGCGGTCAACTTGGTAGTTGTTGAAGGTCTCTCCGGTCATCAGGCAGCCACCGGTTCCGGCTCAGGCTCCTTGACGGGCTCCGGAAGCTTGATCGGCTCCGGAAGCGGAGAGGTCTCCGGCACCGGCACGAGCTCGATCTCGCGCGGGTTGTCTCCGATATCACCCATGTTCTTCTCCTGTAGACGACTGTTCGCCGCCACGGCTGCGTAGCCACCCATAGGTGAGCGCTACAACCATGACGGCGAACGAGATGATGAGGACGAGAGCGGTCACTCGGCGCTCGTGCAGGGGCAGATCAGTGGTCCAGAGTCGATGTGCTGCCGGATCTCGCCGTCCTTGTAGCGGCTGATGTAGGACACCAGCCGGATGTGAACGGGAACGTCACCGGCGATGTTCTGGTCCTCGCAGCGCACGCCTGAGGTGATCTTGTGCGTGTAGTGGACCACCGCCGAGCGAGCAGTGGTCCGGTAGTCCACTGTGGTCCGACCCGTGCAGTACGAGGTGGCGATGGTGAACGGCGCGGTCTTGTCGATGTCCTCGGGGACGTACAGCTCCTCCGTGACGGTGCTCATGCGGGCACCGCCTGCCGGGAGCAGGTGCAGGTGAAGCGCTCGGAGCAGGACTGCTCCTTGCCGCTCATCTCGACGTTGAGGATGTGCGGGATCTTGGCGAAGACCGTGTGGTTGTCGTTCGCCTGCTTCACGTACTTGTTGTACGCCTCGACCGCCGAGATGTTCCCCCAGGCGGTGGGGTCGTACGTCTCCTCGTGGATCGTGGCGTCGCAGAACTTCACTGCGACGGTCGTGCCCTTGTCCTCTTCGGTGATCACGTCACACCTTCTTCTTCATGTGGTTGATGTTGGCGGGGAGGTCCGTCTGCGGGATGGGCTGACGCAACTCGGTCAGCACGTCCTCCAGACGAGCCATGCGACGGATGATCTCCATCGCTCGGTTCAAGTCGGTCCGATCTGCTTCGGCCGACGAGATGATCCGGAACTCCAGAGCGAGGGTCTTGTACTCGTCCACGATGGACCCGACCTTCTCGCTCCAGTGCTCAGCGGATTCTGTCCTGATGGTGTTCAGGAACCCTGAGGTGTCGCCCTTCTTCCGGGGCTTCCCGTGGTTGGGCTTCATCCTCTTGATGCCGGAGATCCGCTCCATGGCGGCGATAGCGTTCAAGTGCGAACGCCAGTCCGACGCGGTTCCAGCGGCGGTGACCCTCTTGCCCTCGTCGTTGAGGAACAGCAAGTGCCCGTTGGGCGTCTTGCCGTGGTAGGTGAAGCCAACCTTCTTGGCCTCTTCGATCAGCTCGTTGTTGTTCATCGCAGTGCTCCCTTCGCAACGATGAGCTTCGGCTCCGGTGCGCTCTTGGGGTGCAGGTCCGAGCAGGTCCTGTACACCGAGTAGTGCAGTTCTCCGGGGTCGTTGGGGTCGAGCTGGTTGTAACCAACCAAGCTGACCTGAACGGGGTGTGCGCCGGTCCCTCCCGGGGTTGCGACGCCGAAGTCCTGCCCGAGCAGGAGCTTGTCAGCGAACTCGGCCCAGGCGTCACGAGCGACCTGGTCATCGCCACGGAGTTCGACCACGCCGGTCTGCTGGTCGCAGAACCGGATCTCCAAGACGTACATGTGCATCTCCTATTCATCTGTGTCTGTATGGACTTATTCAGTTGGGGAAGACGAGAGGGACCTGCCCCACAGACAGGTCCCTCTCGGGTCATGAGCGCAGGCTCACGAGGTAGTTCCACCGACGCTCGAATGCGCGCCGTTCATCCAGAGTCCTTACGGTCCCTGGAGGGTCTTGACGCATCTTGGCCAGTAGCCGCATATCAGCGTCAGGAAGACCAAGTGCTGTGCGTGCGTCGATGGCGATCTGTCTAACCTGAGCGAGCCCCTTCGCTCGCTGCTGATCGATATAGACCTGATCCATCAGAAGGACATCGGACAGCGCTCGGGCTCGTCCGGGTGGATGGCGCAGCCAGCAGAGGCACCGTCCACGTACGCCCAACCAGCCGTGATAGACCGCTGGGCCTGGAAGCAGAGCCGGTGCTGGTGCAGCAAGTGCCTCGTGGAGGTGCCCTCCGACTCCGCGATCTGTTGCACCTTCAGCTCGTCGTTGGTGCGGTCCTGCTGGACGACCACCGCGACGTTGGACCCAACGAACTCCAGATCGTTGATGTGGTCCATCGGGCCGTAGTGGTCCTCCTGCGGGGTGATCAGGTTCTCCCAGGAGCCCTCGGTGATGAGATGCCCCTCCGGCGTCTCCTGCTGGAAGGTCTTGATGGTCGTCCAGTCGTACGGGCAGTTCTCGATGGCGTCCGGGAACTGGCACTCGGTCTTGTCGTGGCAGAACTGCCGGTGCATGATCTCCGAGCCCGGACCGGGGGCGTATGTCTTGGGGGCGTAGCTGGTGTACCCGGCCACGTCGTCCATGGGGTAGGGGGAGACATCCTCGACCACCATGTCCCCGAACATCTCCTTGGCGTCGGGGTGCCGGAGCCAGAGCTCGGTGATCTCGTCGTCGTGCTGACGGAGCTGCTCAGTGTGGTCCGAGAAGTAGTCGTAGGTGGCAGCCTCGATCTCGTTGACGACCCACTCGTGGAACATCGAGTTGATCGTGTCGATGACCTTCAGGCCGATGAGGGAGCAGGCGGCGTACAGGCCGACCTTGGTGGACTTCTTCATGTTGTTCTCCTGTTGTGAAGGGCGGTGAAACAGAAGAAGGCCCCCGAGCCAGAGACGAATCTCCAGCCCGAGGGCCTTCAAGGGGCGAGGTCCCAAAGGGACTCCGGATCCACCACTCCCGGACCTCAGGTGGCGACCTATTGGTCCGGAAGACTTGTGCTGGGCAGCCTACCGGGTGCCCATTGCATTAACTATAGCACATCATAGACACGACATGCAATAGCCTCAGCCGAAAGAAGAGAGACCTTCTTCCTCTTCTTCCTCTTCCCAGTCGTACGGGCAGTGCTCCGTGGAACCCGGAGATTGACACCCGTCTTCTCCCGCGCAGTGCTCCTTGTGCCAGTCCTTCATCGCCTCGATGTCATCCTCGGAAGGCTTCTGCGCACCGAGGAAGGACACCTCCAGAGAGTCGACGGCGGTGTACCTTCCGTCGTACTCCAGCGCGCAGTCCGCGTAGTGGTCAAGCGCCGCTATGAGGTTGGAGGCGTTGAAGCAGGCCTCGGCGGTGTTCACGTCGCCCTCGTGGTCGATGGGCGGGAACTTGATCTTGACCCGCAGGGTGATCTCAGGCATCGGCTGCTCCCAGCTTGTCGTACTCCTCCTCGGTCATCGGCTTGACGCCCAGGAGGTTGTAGAGCGCCTCCACGAGGGGCTCCGGCATCCCGGAGTCGAGCAGTTCCTGCTTGGAGGCCGGAGTGTGCCGGAAGAGACCCTGCTTCAGCAGGTTCCGAAGCTCCTCTCTGGGGACACATCGCGAGCATCTCGCTCTGGTCTTCAGATCCGGGTTGTCGTACATGTCCTTCGTGGACGGGCTCATCCAGACGAGATGTCCACAGTCACCCATGATCTTCACGGACTCAGGGTGAGGACGATCCAGATCGTCGGCGTTGGTGCAGTACAGAAGGGCGAGGTCGTCACCCTCGATGTCCTGCTGCTTCTCAGTGTTCATACTCCCTCTTCCATTGTTCCCAGGACTTCTCCTCGGAGAGGTCCTTGTCTTCAGTTGTGAGGAGATGCTTGATCTCCTCGTTCGACATGCGCCGGATGATCCCTCTCCGGATCAGGTAGGTCTCCCGAGAGATGACGGTCGTCATCGTCGGCCCGTGGAGACTCCGTAGCCCTTGTTCCGGTTCTGTGAACCAGGGCGTCGGGTTCCCTTGCGGGCATCGGCAGAAGCCGAGTCCCAGGACTTCCTCCGAGCCTCCAGGGCCAGACCTACCTTGCGCTTGTACTTCGCCATCAGGCGTTCTCCCTCTCCTGGTTCATCCGCTTCATGTGCTCCCGGTAGCGCTCCTCGTTCCTCTGCAACTTCTCCACGCCAGGCTTGTAGATCCTGTGCTTGCGAACCTTGTGGATGTGGAGGACGTGGTCCAGAGCCTGGGAGAGGTTCATCTCCTTGTCTCCACCGAGCTCACACCCGATGCAGTACACCGGGTTGAGGAGGGAGGCTCCTCCTCGTACGTCGATGTCCGAGACATCCTCCTCCTTCACCATGTAGGGGAAGGAGATGTCTCGTTCCTCTTGCGTCATGCAGTTGTTCCTTTCTCGTGTGTACGGCTCCACCCAAGGAGTCCATCTGGATACCTCTTTCGCATCCGCTCTCTGGTGATCTCCGGGAGGCGTGAGTTGGGATCGAACATGTCCCGTACCTCGTTGATGAACCCGCACTTGGTGCAGGTGTGGGTCTGACCAACTTCCGTGGCTTCAGGTGTCTCACAGATGCAGAGGTGGTTCCGCTCATGGAGACAGCCCAAAGGAGGTGGTTCAGAGGTGGACTGCCCACAGGACATACAAGGGATGTTCATCAAGTCACCTCCTCCACGGAGATCTCCCAGACTCGTCCCGAGAAGCTGGTGACTCTCAGATGGTCGGGGTCTCCCTCTCCATCCGGGACGACCTCCACCTTCTCGATCTTCATCGGGAATTCCTTGTTGATCACTGAGCCGTGGATACAGCCCAGGAGGAAGCTCCTCAACGCTTTGTGCTCTGCTCTGGCCATCTCTCTCCTACGTTGTCCGGACATAGAAGTAGCCCTGCGACAACCAGTCCCTCCGTGGGGTCAGGACATAGCTATCGCAGGGCTACGTAGATAAGTATATCACAACGTATACATAACAGCAATGCCCGGTAGATCCCTTGTTAAAGGGACCCGTACCGGGCTAGATCTGAGCGGATGCAACTACACCTCTGTGAGGAGTTCGTACCTCGGGGTGGGGTCTCACTCAGTGACTCAGTCGGTGCTGTACCAACTGATGACTACATCATATCACAACATACACGTCACTACAAGATGGAGATGGAAGCGCCTCTTCGAGGCAGATCTCAGATGATCTAGCAAGGGATCAGTGGCGCTGCGCACTGTGTACACGCCCCCCTATATCCCCCCAAGGAGGGACACGAGGCTTCACCAGGGCAGCCTCGGATGATGAGGCTCTAACCCTCGACATCACCGCTGGTGAGGCGGCAACCACGTTCTGACTGCTGTGGTCATGCAGGCTGATCTGGGTGTTGCTTGGGGAGTCCTGTAACACGTCTATTCGGTTGTGCTGGCCAACCTACAGCTGCTGTGTGTAGCCTGTCTAGTGCAGGTGAGACTGGGACTGGGGAGTCCGCGTCTTATTCGAGGTGAAGAACCCCCGTTGAGCTAGTCAAGGAGCTCCGGGGGTTCTTCCATGTTCGGCTTCCATCCGGTCGGCTCTCGTCTTACTCTGATCTGGTGCCCAAGGTGTACGTGACGAGGACGACCCGGCCTCGCTTCCACAAGAACCGTGAGTGCTTCCAGCTGACCAAGTCCGGGTCCGTCGCAGCTGAGGTGAACCTGGATGAGATCGGTCGGGCACAGCCTTGTCGGACTTGCTACCCAGATGCTCCTCGTCTGGCGTCCGCTCACCGGTGGTGTCGTGAATGCAACAAGCAGAAGATCCGTCCCTGCCAACACAACGGAGGTGTCCTGGTGCCCCTGACCCGGACCCACCGCAAGACGACCATCAATTCGGACCCCGGTGACACCTACATCCGGTTCGACTACGTCTGGCCGGAACAAGTTCATCTCTACACAAACTGAGCATTGCATCGTATGCACTCAGTGAGTAGGGTGCAGAGACGCAACAACTGAACGACAGGACTCCCCATGACCCAGACCTCAGGTGAGGCGATCCTCATCTCGGCGCTGCTCAACAACGGCGACGTGATGGCTGCCTCTCACTTCGGCATCACCAACCACCACTTCATCGGCTACAAGTCCGAGTACAACTGGCTCCTGAACTACCTGGAGTACTACGGCACCGAGCCCACCTGGGAGGCGTTCAAGGCCTCCTTCCCCAACTTCCCGAAGTGCGAGCACGAGGACATTCGGTCTGCTGCTGACCTGGTCTTCAAGGCGTACGACCGCATCCAGATCACGGCCTCGATGACCGAGGCCATGGAGAACCTGAAGATGGGCGACGTGGCGGCTGCTCACGGCGTACTTCAAGGTGTTGAACTCCACCGCACAGCTCCCAAGCCCCGCAAGCTCCTCACGGACATGGACTTCCTGGACTCGTGGGACGAGCCCAATCAGGCTGTCGAGGTCCCCTATCGGACGCTCCAGCGCCACACCGGTGGCATCCGGCCGGGGAACATCTGGTACCTCGCTGCCCGTCCCGGACAGGGCAAGTCCGCCCACCTCGTCAACTACGCCGTCCGGGCTGTCCTTGACGGCTGCCGGGTGAAGTTCTACTCGCTGGAGATGAATGAGAACGAGGTTCGCTTCCGCTTCCACGCTGCTCTGGCCACCGTCTTCGGCTACAAGGGCATCACCCTCACGGACCTGAGGGATCGCAGGGTCGACCTGCACACCTACAAGCAGTTCGTCGGAGAGCTCGCTGACCGCCTCGAAGAGCGTGGCGCTGGCTTCCTGGATATCCACACTCCGCGCGAAGGTGTGGTCACGCCTGGCCTCATCGCCTCTGGGGCTGATGAGTACCACTTGAACATCGTGGACTACATCGGACTCATGCGCGCTGACGGCGGCTCTCGGTCGGTAGACGACTGGCGGGTCGCCGCTTCCATCTCCAACGACCTGAAGGCGCTGGCGGGTACGGCTAACACCCGGATGCTGGTGGCCTCCCAGATCAACCGTGAGGGCGACCACGGCAAGGAAGCCCCCATCCTCCGCACCCTCGCTCAGTCCGACGCTCTCGGTCAGGACGGCGATGTGGTTGTCACCATGCGAGCCATGGCGCACAACGTGGCGACGCTCTTCTCTCTGGAGAAGAACCGTCACGGCATGGGCGGCATCAGGTTCTGCACCACATTCGACCCCAACATCGGGGTCTTCGATGAGATCACCCGCGAACAGGCCGACGACATGGCCTTGATGGCAGAGGAACTGTGACATGGAGATCAGCAGCACAACGACCGCGTTGACCGTCTCGGAGGACGGCGTCACCGAGCACACCAAGGTCACGCTCACCACCAAGTGGACGTGCATCCGGCCTGATTGCGACGGCGAGCACCACGTCTACGTGAGGGCAGCCTGATGTGGGACGAGATCGACCAGCCCATCCCTTTCATTGATGAGCAGCTGGCGGACTCAGTCAACGAAGCGCCATGTTGAGGCACTGGACACTCCAGGAGGCCGTGCTCTACGGCCATGGGGTTGAGAGGCCCTTCCTGTGCCCCGTACACGGAGACAGCCGCCCCTCCGCGTCGGTGAACGTCATCAAGCAGAAGTGGATCTGCTACACCTGCGGAGCCCGTGGCGGGCTCACCGGAGAAGACGCTCTCCTTGAACCTGACTATGAAGTCATGCAGCGGTGGTTCGAGGAAGAGATGGCTGAGGAGACGATCTATGCGGAGTCATGGCTCGCTAGGTGGGACGCTGGGGCAACCCATCCCTATTGGCTGGCGCGCGTGGGGCAGGCTGCTGCGACTCGCTTCCGACTCGGATACGACCCCGACTTCAACGCCGTTACCTACCCGCTGCGAGACCCATCAGGAGCCGTGCTGGGAGTGGTGCGGCGAGCACTGGATGCTGACTCGGGGCCCAAGTACCGCTACCCCCGTGGCATCGACGTGGGCAGGCTTCTGTTCAACTACAGCCATCTACAACGAAGCGATGTGGTGGTCCTCTGTGAAGGAGCCCTGGACGCTATCGCGCTGTGGAGTGTCGGAGTGGATGCCCTGGCCATCTACGGAGCTCGTCTGGGAGAAGATCAGGTCCGACTCATTGACCGACTGGACCCTCTCTTCGTCTTCACTGCGTACGACCATGACGACGCTGGCTGGAAGGCTCACTGCGACACCGAACGAGCCTTCCCCCACCGTGCGGTATCTCGACTTACCTGGCCGCGTTCGTGGGGGAAGGACGTGGGCGAGCTCTCCGAAGATCGCCTGAAGAAAGTTGTGTCTCCTCTTGTATCGACTGCTCAGTCTTGTGTAGGGTCAACGACATGGCACTCCGCATCGCACGGATCAACGAAGCCGCGACTGAAGATCACGACCTCCTCGGTGAGTACGTCGCAGCCAAGCAGGCTGCGGATCAGGCGAACCGGCACCTGAAGATCATTGAGGCCAAGCTGGCAGCCGACATGGAAGAGCGGCACCAGAAGACCTACAAGATGATCGATGGTGACAAGGTCAGGACGGTCACATACGTCCGCGCAGAGCGAGTACAGCTGGACGAGAAGGGCCTGCGAAGGGCCCTGACTGCCAAGGTCTACGACAAGTACACCGAGAAGAAGCTGAACCGCAAGGCGTTGGAGGAGGCCATGGGCCGGGGCGAGGTCGATCCGATGATCGTCGCCAAGTACGCCCAGCCAGTGCCGGGGACACCCTTCCTCCGATACACCGAGAAGGACGCAGAGGAATGACCAACCTGAAGATCATCCGCGCCGAGGATGCGATTCCGCAGAAGCGGAAGTCTCCGGCCTCCATGATCATGGAGAGCCTCCCGGAGGGCTACCTGGGCGTCAAGGACATGGCTCAGCGGTATGGCGTCCATGTCCAGACTATCCGGCGTCTCATCCACGCCGAGAACTCCGATGGCACCCCAAAGGTCAACGCTCCGTCGAGCGCTGTTCAGCAGGGTGGTCTGCTGATCTATCTCTTCACTGAGGAGGATGTGGCCGAGCTCGATGCCTACATGGCGCGCAAGGGTCATGTCATCCAGGTGGACAAGTGAAGATCCAGAAGAACTACCTCCAGCCAGGAGACACCGTTGAGGTAGCGGTCACCCACGAGATCGTCATCTCGGGTGAGAAGTCCTGGATCAAGTACGGAGTCTCTACCAAGGTTCAGCCTGGTGAGACTGCTGAGATGGCCCGTGAGCGGGCCGCTGAGGGCGTCAATGAGGGCGTCATGACAACTGTGAGAGAGACCGTTGAGACGGTCAGGAAGGCAACATCATGAGGTTTGGTAAGAGCGCAGAAGAGGCCGCGACCGACACCCGTGGCGGTGATGGTGGCGAGCTCTCCTTCATGAAGTACATGAAGGACGGCGACAACATCCTCCGTGTGGCGGATGAGCCCGACAAGTGGGTCTATTACTGGGAGCACTTCAACCCGGACGGCAACCCGTTCCCTTGCACCAACGAGCGGGACACCTGCCCCGGCTGCACCTCGGACAACGAGAAGATGTCCAAGGCCTCCCGCAAGGTTGCCTTCAACGCTGTCTCTGAGTACGACGGCAAGGCCTACGTGAACGTCTGGAAGGTCCCCAAGACCGTCTCGGACAAGCTGAAGACCCGCTACGAGCGTCTCGGTACGGTCACTGACCGGTACTACATCGTCACGCGCTTCAAGAAGGACAACGGCTTCTACGACTACGACGTTGAGGGTCAGGACAAGACCTCCGACCCGATCGACACCGATCGCCTCCGTGACCCTGAGGAGCTCCTGGTTGCTGCGTACGACGAGGCCTGGGGTAACTCGGCCAAGGCTGCCACTACCTCAGCCAAGGCGTCGCAGGCCAAGGCTGAGGCCTCGCTGGAGGACCAACTGGCTGCTGAGGCACGGCGTACTCGCATCAAGCGCGAGGAGCCCAAGGACCCTGAGCCTGAGCGCGAGGTAACTGAGGCTGAGCTGAGGGCCATGGAGCCGTGGGATCTCGTGAAGCTCTGCAAGGACGAGGGCTACGGAGAGGTTCCGCAGGAGCACGCCAAGACCTCGGACAGCATCGTGGACTGGATGCTGAGCCAGTAATGGCTACCGGTGAGAGCCTCGTGATGAGGTACATGGACCGGGATCTGCCTGTGCAGCCCCGTGAGAAGCGTGACCGCGACCGGAGTCTTCCTGGGAAGAAGCGGATCAAGGCGCGCAAGGCTAGGTAGTACCGCCCATGACGCCAGTGGGTGGGGTGTAAGGGGAAGACACCATCAATAGCTCGTCGGCTAGGTGCTGCAACGCCCCACCCACTGGTCAAGGAGGAGAACGTGAAGATTCTTCGTTCAAGTCCTCGGCTGAAGATCGTCCGGTCTCAGTCTGAGGCACGGTACTGGAGCGCGCACACGCACTCTCGGTACTCGGTCAACGACGCGATGCCCTCTGTGGAAGCGATCGTGGACAAGGCGGTGTCGTTCGGCCAGAAGGCTGTAGGTCTCACCGACCACGGCAACATGGCTGGTTCTGTGGAGCTCTACCTGGCCTGCAAGAAGGCCGGGATCGCTCCGTTCCCTGGCTCCGAGCTGTACTTCGTGCCTGACCTGGCTCAGTACCGCAAGGACTATGCGAACAAACACAAGAAGGCTGAGCGCTTCCATATGGGCGTGCTGGCTTACACCACTGAGGGGTACGAGAACCTCGTTACCCTCTCCACGCTGAGCCACAAGAACCACTTCCACAAGCCCACGCTCGACTATGCGCTGCTGGCTCAACTGGCTGAAGACGGTAAGACCAAGGGCATCGCGCTCACCACCGGTTGTCACTTCGGCTACGCGATGCAGACCCTGGAGAAGCAGGGCCCCGAGGTCACCCAGCGCTTTCTGGCCACACTCAGCCAGTGGTTCCCGGACTCGGTGTATGTGGAACTCCAGAACCACAACATCGACCACGATGATGAGTGGAGCGACGACGTGGCCTCGGACGCGATGATGGCTATCGCTGACGAGATGGGGCTGCCGTGTGTCCTCACGCAGGACTCCCACTATGTGGAGCCTGAGGACCGTGGCGCGCACGAGTCACTGAAGCGACTCATCTCCTTCGGTCCTGACCCGGACGACGCTGTGTTCCCTGGTGACGGCTTCCACATGGTTGACGACCAGTGGATGCAGGACCACCACCACGCCAAGCGCTACGAGCGCGGAGTTGAAGGTCTTGAACACCTGCTGAGCAGGCACACGCTCTCCATCCCGGTGCTGGACTCCTACTCCTACTCGGTGCCTGAGGTGGTGATGAACCCTCAGTACGTGATGGAGCAGCGCTGCCGTACGGCTCTGGCTGAGAAGAAGCTGAGCGCTAAGCACGTCGCCAAGTTGGAGGAGGAGTTCGAGGTCATCAAGTTCTCCGAGATGGCGGGCTACATGATGCTGGTCGCGCAGGTGACCGACTACATGCGTGAGAACGGCATTGTGTTCCAGACGCGTGGCTCTGCTGCTGGCTCGGTGGTGTGCTGGCTGCTGGGCATCTCCAACGTGGACCCGATCAAGTGGGACTTGAGGTTCGAGCGCTTCCTCTCCAAGGACCGCACCAAGCCTCCTGACATCGACCTGGACATCGCTCACGACCGTCGTGAGGAGATCATCGCGTGGCTCGACACCAAGTTCACCGCGCACCAGATCGGCTCGTGGGCTGTCTACTCACTGGAGGCTGACGAGGAGACGGGCGACAAGGGCTCGCTGCGTGTCCGCTACTTCAGTGCCGCGAAGAAGTATGAGAGCCCGCCTGAGACCTGGGAAGAGGTTCCGGACGAGGACAAGGCCATGCTCCATGACCTGGCTGAGCGTCATCTCTACAAGGGCATGGGCACCAACGCAGCAGGTGTGGTGCTCACGTCCTCTCCCGCTGAGTTCGATCGCCTCGTGCCGCTGGCCTACATGGCTCGGGCTGGAGGCAACTCGGGGTACGTCACTCAGTACTCGAAGGACCAGATCGAAGCGCTGGGCCTGGTCAAGCTCGACGTGCTGGGCTCGAAGACACTCACGGTGATCCGCAGGTGCATGGACAACCTCGGCCTGCCCATCGAGGAGCTGGAGAACATTGAGTACAAGGACGCACCTACCTTCCAGCTCATCAAGTCGGGCAGCACCGAGGGCATCTTCCAGCTGGAGGGTGGCTCATCCAAGTGGGGTTGCAAGGACATGAAGCCTACCCACATCAAGGACGTGATCGCGGCCATGGCCCTGTTCCGCCCGGCCACGATGAACTCGGGTGGCACCAAGGCCTACATCCGCCGCAAGAACTCGGGCGAGCAGGTCCCTGAGCGTCACGAGATGCTCATGAACATCACCAAGCCCACCTATGGCGTGCTGCTCTACCAGGAGCAGGTGATCGACATGTTGCGTGGTCTGGGCATGGACCCGGAGAACCTCACCAAGTTCTTGAAGGCGGTCAAGGCCTCGAACAAGGACATTGGCTCGGCAGGCGAGGTCATCAAGGGCTACCAGCAGTGGATCAACGAGAAGTGCCACGAGAAGGGCTTCAACGATGAAGACATGCAGTTCCTGGACGAGGCTATCGCTGGCTTCGCTGAGTATGGCTTCAACCGTGCTCACGCGACTGTCTACGGCATTACGGCGTATCGATGTGCCTACCTCGCTGCTCGGCACCCCGTGGAGTTCCACGCTGCGCTCCTGGCGGTTGCAGCAGGAGACAAGAAGGAACCTGGCTACCTCCGCGCCACCCGACGACGGGGAGTCCGTGTTCTATCGCCTCATGTCAATGTGTCCGGAGACACCTACACCGTCGACAAGCAGCGAGGAGCCATCCGCAAGGGCCTCCGCAGTATCGATGGTGTCGGAGAGCGATCAGCACAGGTTCTGGCTGACCTTGCCCCTTACCGAGACCTCGATGATCTCCTGGAGCGTGCCCCCGCGCGCCCAATCTCCCGAGGTAAGGAGTACACCAAGACCGGCAACCGAGAAGACCTCACCGGAGTCGTCAAGGCCCTCATCGACGGAGGAGCCCTGAGCGGGCTGTGAGGTGGTGCGAGGCGATGATCCAGTTATCCACAGGAGTGTGGACAAGGTGTGGAAGGAGGCCAACTGAACTGCATCACAGACTGACCAGAGCACGGGGAGGAGAGATCCTCGACAGGGCTGGTGAGACTTACCACCTGATCAACCTGTGCCACAGGCACCACATGGCAGCACATGACTTCGGTCAAGCATTCGAGAACGGACTACTCATCGATGGTTCAGTCATCTCAGGACCAGACGGACGACCGCAGTACTCAGGCTCGGACGAGTACCTCACAGCCAAGTACCCACGATGACCTGTGGCGGTGCGGCTACTGCGGTGAGATGAAGGCAGTGCCGGGTCTCGCGCGTGACTGTGAACGGAGACACGAGGAGGACTGATGTCCCTACCTGCGCACGTTGGCAAGTGCGTGACTTGCGGGAAGCTTCGCTTCAAGAGCCGCAAGGCAGCCAAGAAGTACGTGATCCTGCGCTTCCCCAACGACCGGATGTCGGTCTACAGGTGCGGTAACTACTTCCACTTCGGGCACACCCCGCGTGCCGTCAACAAGGGGGCGAAGGCACGCAGCAGAAACTAGTACAACTCATCCTCCTCAAACCCTTGTGCTCGAACGAACAGACGACTAGGTTCTAGGCATGGAGATGGACGCCGAACGAGAGAAGGAGATCAAGCTCGCGTTCGCCCGCAGGCTGGGTCTCGACCCACTGGAGATCACCAACGTCGAGTGCGAGATCTCCACCAACAGCCATGTGCAGATCATCTACACCGGTTTCAAACAGATGAGGCTGAACGACTTCATGAAGCTGTGGAACGAGATCGGAGAGGAGACCAAGTGAAGTTCGGTGAACTGATGAAGCATCAGCGGCCTGAGCTCGTCGTATCGCCACGCCACGACCAGTGGATGAAGAAGAACTCCAACCCTGCCTACTCCCCTGAGGCTATTCGCTTTGCGCAGGAGCAGCTGTACCTCCAGGGGTATCCGCGCAACCGTAAGGGGACCATCAGCGCCTCCTCGCTCGGCTCGTGTAGGCGCAGGCAGATCTTCACCTTCCTCGGGTTCACCGAGCTCCCGCCCAGCCCCAAGACCTCTGGCATCTTCCAGAACGGCACGTTCGTCCACATCAGGTGGCAGATGGCTGGGCTGACTGAGGGCTGGCTGCTCGCGGCTGAAGTGCCGGTGGGTGAGAACAAGTACCGCCTGTCCGGGACACAGGACGGCATCGCGTACGACGGCTCCATCGTGGAGTTGAAGAGCATCAACTCGAATGGGTTCCGGGGCGTGAACAGCTTCGGGGTGAAGGAGGAGCACAAGTTCCAGGTAGGCACCTACGGCGCAGCAACAGACAACGACAAGGCCGTGGTGATCTACGAGGACAAGGACACACAGGAGTACCGCGAGTTCGTCGTGAACATCGATGACGAACTGATCCGTGACATTGAGTTGATCACTGACCAGATCTGGGGGCTGATCGACAGTGAGACGCTCCCCGAGCCCTTGGACAAGTGCGTCGAGGGCTCGGGCTATCAGTACAGCGGCTGTCCCTTCCGGGACCGCTGCCTGAAGGTCAAGAACTACAACCACGCCAAGGAGATCGCAGAGTGAAGACCTACAAGATTCGCGTCAACGAGCCCTCGGGCAACAGCCACCGCAAGTACAACGCGCAGGTGAGCGCTGACAACGTCCACACTGACGGAGCGAACAACCTCATCTTCTCCGACAAGCTCGGCGGTCGTCTGGCGATCTTCGCGACGGGCACTTGGGTCTACTTCAAGCTGATCGTGGATGAGCGATGAGCGACTGGTGGGACAAGATCGAGGTCCTCGCAGTCAGGTGGATCAGGTGTACCTACTGCCAGAGCGCTCCGGGCAAGTGGTGTGTGACGACTTCCGGGAAGAACGCCAGGTATCTACACACCGGGCGTACACAGCCGCTCCAGGAGCTCTACTCAGAGGGCTATCGGGAAGGTCTGGAGGACGAGAGGGAGATGTCCAAGTTGAGGGCCGCGCTCAGGTGATCGACTACATCAAGCAGAAGAAGGAAGCCGAGGAGCGCGTGCTGGAGATGCTCTTGGAGCAGTCGCTCACCAAGAAGCACGGCCTGCTGAAGGTGATGAACGCGGGGTGGATGGTGCACGCGATCTTCCACCACACAGTCCCCTACAAGACCATCCACGAGATCGAGCTGAAGGATCTCAACGAGTACCTGGAGAAGCACGACAATGGCCATCAGGGTAGTTAGGGCTCCCTCACACGTTCAGTTCGGGCGCAGGCTCACTGAGGTTCCGGTGAGCAAGGGTCTGGAGGATGTAGACGCGCTCTACGACGAGTTGCTGAGCTACACCGACGTACTGCTGGGCCGAGTAGATCCGCCCGTAGACAGTCCCTACCTCTCCCTGATGGAGATCGCTTCCGCGTACCACGCGCGAGCCCTGGAGATCGAGATGATGATCCTTTGGGAGGAGAGCCACAACCGGGTGATCCGGGGACACCCGCTGTACAAGTTCCGCACAGGACAACTGAGGAGCTTCATCGAGATGAGCAAGAAGATGGCTGACCTCGGGAGCAGGCGACTCACCCAGGAAGCGTTGCTCAGTGAGCAGCGCTACGACGCAGGAGACAACTACTGATGTACAACGTCGACCTCACGATCTACGACGATGACGAAGAGGAGCAGGTGCTGAAGCTGGTGGGTGATATCCACCCCAAGGCACTGGCAGCCATCCTCCGCACGACAGCCGACCACATCGACCCACCCGAGCAGATAGCGCGACAGACCTACGACGAGTACATGTCCTCGATGGTGAAGCCGATAAGGCAGCAGACCACGGCATCGGAGGGTAACGAATGAAGATCCAGGACTACCTCGCTGTCACTGAAGAGCAGCGAGAGCCACTGAGCAGGTTCGAGGCAGCAGTGATCCGCCGCGAACAAGCAAGGGCCGAGTACAACGAAGCCCTCAGGGAGTGCATCCGCGCAAGGATCAGCAACGTTCGTCTGGGTTCAGTCGCGGGAGTGAGCGAGACAGCCATCCGGATGTATAGGAAGAGGAACAACCTCTGAGGTGAGATGAATATGATCACTCAGTATAGGATGTGACTTTTGCATAGGGTGAGCACATGACGCGCAGCAAGACAGTGTGGATCAGGTACAAGCATGTCTGTCCTGTGACGGGAGAGATCAAGAACTTCAAGAAGTTCATGGGGGTGAACCCACAGGGGTTCTACGAGAAACCTCGGTACATCTGCCTCGACTGTGGCGCAGAGGCTGAGATCGATGATGGAGGACTGGCATGAGTGGTCCTGACCACGTAGGAGATCACGAGCTGTGAGATTCGGGAAGCTGGGAGGACACTCAGCCACTACCAAACAGGAGGAGTACATCGAGGGGATGTTGCAGGTCAGGGCTATGCCTGAGGAGCTCCGGGAAAGGGCTGAGGGCTGCTTGCTCAAAGGTCTGCTCGCTGATGAGGCTGATGAGCTGATCCCTGAGCTGAAGATATACCCGTTCATCGAGGACGTTCGGGCGAGTAACTATGACCACGATTGGGGTGACTACGAGGACTGGCGAGATCACCCTGATGCGGTCTTCGGAGATCCCAACGAGCACGGGAGTCACTAATGAAGGTGATGGGCGTAGACCTCGGGATCAGGAAGATCGCGTACTCGGTCTGGGATGACTGGCTGCTCACCCACACAGAGGCGTTCACGCACGAGGGGAACAGCCGGGGAGAAGAGCTGGAAGAGGTCAGCAACTTCCTCACTGACGCTGTACGGCTACATCAGGTGGACCACGTCTTTATCGAGGAGACGCTGCTGGGGAACAACGTGAAGTACTCCATCCAGTTGGCTCAGATGATGGGCGCGTGCCTAGCCAACCTCCACCTGGTCACCCTAGACATGACACTTGGTGTGTATACGGTGAACGTCAGCACCTGGAAGAAGGAAGTCTTGCGCAACGGAAACGCGAGCAAGGATCTGATCCAGAAGCACATCACGAGCATCGATAGCGCTTACGCTGTTCTGTGTGGATATGACCAGGATCGCTTCGACGCAGCCTGCATCGGCTACTACGGCACCCTCATCGCAGACCGCGCGTTGGAAGTCTCTGGATGAGCACATACTGAACACAGGACATGACACACCTATCACTGATAGTGAGCGCTATGTCTCATATCAACTGAGTGATCTCTACCCAGAGTGGCAGCAGAGAGCACACTGCGCAGATCAGGGTGTAGATGCGTACTTCGGAGATGAGACTGAACAACCCACGATGTCCATCGCTCAGGTACGTCGTGCGAGCAAGCTCTGTGATGCATGTCCTGTGTTCGTGGAGTGCCTAACACATGCACTCACTCAGCGTGAGGAGTACGGCGTGTGGGCGGGTACGAGTGGCCGCACCAGGAAGCGACTGTTCGCCATGTTGGACAATGAAGGACATACAGTCGAAGAGATCGTAGAGGTGGTCCGCAATGAGCGACGAGGAGCCCAACCTGCCAGTCCCCTCCGAAGGGATGGACATGGCCGAGGTCGCCTACCTGATGCGTCGTCAGGGACTGTCGCCCTCTGACATCGCAACCGAGCTGCACACCACTCCTGCCGTCATCTACCAGGCTGTCCAGCGGCGGCTGACGCACGAAGCACAGCTGCTGGGGGATGAGGAGCGTCAGATGCTCCTGGCCCTGGAGAACGCCCGCCTGGACCACTACCTGAGCAAGATCTGGGCGCAGATCGACTACGGCGACCTGAAGGCCATCGAGACTGCTCTGAAGATCACCCGTGAGCGAGCCAAGCTCAACCAGATGGACATGCCGACCTCGACCAACACCACTCAGGTGCTGGTAGTGGGAGGAGAGGCAGTGTCCTACATCGACGCCCTGAAGAGCGTCGTAGATGGCTAGGACCATCAAGCGTCTGCATGTCATGCACTTCTCGATGGAGTCGCCTGACACCAACGCTCAGACGCGCGAGGACTTCGAGTTCGCCTTCTCCAAGGAGCCCGACGTTGTCTCCTTCACCGAGACCTCCATGGGCAACGGGAACGCCGCGATCATGCGCTCTCTCGCCAGAGCCAACGGCTACACACCCATCATCGGCGCAGGAGCCAACCAGGTAGCGCTGCGCAATGGACATGCCAGGATGCGCAACCAGGGTAGGTACAGGAGCGTCACAGACAGGTTCGGTGGGCGCTACGTCGTCTGGGTCACCTACGCCTGGGAAGGCATCGTGCTCTCTCATGTGGCTACTCACTTCCCCATCGCTCCCGACCAGACCACTGCGCGCTTGAACAAGATCAGCGGGGATCTGATCGCCACTACCAAGAACCGGGCGAAGTACGGCCCTGTGACGTGGGCAGGAGATCTCAACGTAGATCCCGACCAGAGGCGCTATCCAACCAAGTTGTTCCGCAACAACAAGATGATGACCATCTGGGACGACGCGGACATGCAGGTGCCCACCACTCGCAACACCGTCGACGCCGTTGGTCGGTACGCAGCGGACAGCCGGATCAAGTTCGCGCGCTACAAGGCGTGGCCGAGGCAGAACTCCAACCACAGGCCTATCTCGGGCTTCTACGACATCGACGTGACCAAGAAGAGCGGGACCGGGGGGACCACAGCTCCTACGCCTTCTCCGAGCCCCACAC
>Ga0247823_10000054_pt1 | contig 80861 bp, 80 predicted proteins | sample 13C_PalmiticAcid_2_FD_192426 | JGI IMG/M metagenome (GOLD analysis project Ga0247823, IMG submission 192426) | Soil microbial communities from agricultural site in Penn Yan, New York, United States - 13C_PalmiticAcid_Day30 | ecosystem: Environmental > Terrestrial > Soil > Agricultural land... | reverse complement strand
ACGCAGGACCCACCACTTGATCCTCCCCCTTGCAGGGAGAGGAAAATGTTACGGCGCGTACCTGCCATGACTCGCCTCCTCCCCCGCTCCCTCGCCGGGCAGATGGCGCTTCTCATCGCCATCGCCTTGTTCGCCGCGCAGGCGCTCAACTTCACGATCGCCTATCGTGATCGCGCGCAGTTCCGCCTCGCTTATGCCACGCAACAGGCGAGCACCCGCATCGTCGATGCGCTCGAACGCGAGCGCACCACGGGCCGTCCGCTCGCGCCCGATCGCGGGCGGGTGCGTCGCGTCGCCGTCAATCCGATCCCGCCCGCACTCGAACGCCAGAACGAAGTCGCCGCCGAGTTGCGGAGCCAGCTCGCCGAGGCCGGGATCTCCTATCGCAGCATCGACACCGGCATCCGTCAGGTCATCAAGGACGAAGGCCGTGGCCGCCGCCGTCCCGGCAGTGTGCTCGTCATCGCGATCGAACAGCCCGGCAAGGGTTGGCTCACCGTCAACGCCCCGTGGAGCCGGCCCGACCGCCGGCTGGTCGCGGCGCTCGTCTTCCAGACGCTGATCCTCTACGTCGTCATTCTGCTTCCGGTGATGTGGATCGTCCGGCGCATCTCGAAGCCGCTGCGCTCGCTCGCCGGTGCGGCGCGCGATTTTCGCCCGGGTGATGGCGCCACGCCGCTCGAAGAGCGCGGCCCCAGCGACGTCCGTGCGGTGATCGCCGCATATAATGTGCTCAGCCTGCGCGTGAATGCGATGCTCGACGAGAAGGATCGGATGCTCGGCGCGATCGGCCACGATCTGCGCACGCCGCTGGCCGCGCTCCGCGTCCGCATCGAATCGGTCGAGGACGACGATGATCGCAATCGCATGGCGGACACGATCGACGAGATGAATCGCACTCTCGACGACATTCTCTCGCTCGCCCGGCTCGGCCGTCCCAGCGAGCCGCCTACCGATGTCGATCTGTCGGCGCTGATCGACGCTGTGGTGGACGATTTCCGCGAGCTGGACCACGAAGTCGAGTTCGAGGAAGCCCCGCGCCTCAAGATGCATCTGCGCCCGTCGCTGATGCGCCGCGCAGTCCGCAATCTGCTTGAGAACGCCGTCAAATATGGCGACGGCGCGCAGGTCCGCTTGCTCTCCGACGAGCGGATGGTGGCGATCGAAGTCGCCGATCGCGGCCCCGGCATCCCGCCCGACAAGCTCGCCGCCGTCTTCGCGCCCTTCACGCGCCTCGAAACCTCGCGCAACCGCCAGACTGGCGGCATCGGTCTCGGCCTCGCGCTCGCGCGTGCGATCGTCAACGACGCCGGCGGCGACATCACCCTCGCCAATCGCGAAGGCGGCGGTCTTACCGCAACGATCACGCTACCGCGCGGCTAGGTTCGCTCAGAAGATCTGGCGTGCGACGTCGGCCAGCATGATCCGCGCCACCGGCCGTCGCCGCTCATCCTCGACATCGAGGCTGCCGTGCACGTCGAGCGGAATGTGATGCGGCCGCGTATGGAGCATCGACCGGGCGGCCGCATTCGCTTCGGCCAGCGCCGCGCGCAAATCGGGGAAGTCGCCGCTGCGCTCGGTATGGGGAATCGCGTTGCGCGTTTTCAGGCTGAAGAAATAATGCGGCATGCATGCTGAAATGCGCGAGATATCAACCCGTTGCAGCGATCAATCCAGATCAATACGATTTTTGTCCGCGCCGGCCTTCACTCGCGAAAGCGGGGCGCGGGCAAAGAAAAAGCGTCGGCAGGGCCAAGCCCCGCCGACGCTTCATTTCGTCGCACCGCTGATCGGCGGATCAGCCGACAATCTCTTCGGGCTTGAAGAAATACGCGATCTCGATCGCTGCATTCTCGTCCGAATCCGAACCATGGACCGAGTTCGCCTCGATCGATTCCGCCAGCTCCTTGCGGATCGTGCCGGGCTCGGCGTTCGCGGGATTGGTCGCGCCCATGATGTCGCGGTTGCGCTGCATCGCGTTCTCGCCTTCGAGCACCTGCACGACCACCGGGCCGGAGATCATGAAGTTGACGAGCTCGCCGAAAAAGGGGCGCTCCTTGTGGACGGCATAAAAGCCCTCGGCCTGCTCGCGAGTCATCTGGATGCGCTTCGAAGCGACGACGCGCAGGCCGCCTTCTTCCAGCATCTTGGTGACGGCGCCGGTCAGATTGCGGCGGGTGGCATCGGGCTTGATGATCGAAAAGGTCCGGGTCGCGGCCATGGCCGTGCGGCTCCTGTTATTGGCGTTGTGGAAAGTCGCGGCTCCCTAATCCCCGGGGGCCGTGGATGCAAGCCGCGCGCCCTTGCAATGTAGGATTTCGCCTGCTGAACTAATCGCGCCGTCGACTGGCGGCCGCTCTTTCGCATCGTCGCATACTATAGCCCGTAGTAGGCGACCTTCGTCACGTTCCGGCGATCAGGCCGCCTTTTCCCACCGCCCGGATTCGTTCTGCTTCCAGTAATTCCGCTCGACGCCTTCGCGATCGGCAAGCCCTTTCCACGCCACACGCGCCGCCGCGATCGCGTCTTCGTCGAAGAAATGAAACGCGCGATCGAACCCCAGCGCTTCGTCGCGCCACACGCCGTCGACCAGCGCGATGTGCCGCGCCCCGTTCGCGGCCTCGGGCGCCGCGGCGATCAGGACCGGCTGGCGCGTATCGTCCTCGCCACCGGCCTGGCCATGTGGCAGGAAGCTCTCGGGCGCATAGGTCCAGAGCAATTGATCGATTCTGGCCCGCTGCGCCGCGTCGCCGGCGACGATGACCAGCCGCCCGCCGGTGGCGAGCACCTTGTCGGTGATCTGCGGCAGCGCGCGTTCGAGCGGGACTTGCGTGAGATGATAGAAGTCGACTTGCATGGCTCCTGTTAGCGGTTCCGCGCGTTCGGGCCAACGCACGTGACGTTGCGATGCCGCAACCGCTGCGATAGGGCGGACGGTGCCGCGTGCCCGGGAGTGAAGTCAAAGGTGGGAATCGTCGTTACGCGCAAGGTGTTGCTGCTGTCGGCCGCGCTCGGCCTGTGCCTCGCGGCGCAGGCGCGGGCGCAGGAGACTGCCGATCCGCGCGAGGCGCCGGCGCGCCAGCCGGATCTGTCCAGGCCGGTGCAGGTGCCGAGCGCCGAGTTGCAGGACCGCGTCGCGACGCCGCCGCCGCCCTCGATCGAAGCGGCGTCGGGCAATCCCGACGAGGTCCAGTTCACCGCCGACCAGCTCGATTATGATTACGAGAACGACGTGGTCACCGCCGCCGGCGACGTCCGCCTCAACCGGCGCAGCGATCGCCTGCGCGCGGATCGCATCGTGTGGAACCGCACTACCGGCAAGGTCGTGGCCGAAGGCAATATCGTCATCGTCAATCCCGAGGGCGACGCGGCTTATGGCGACCGAATCGAACTGACCGACACGCTCAAGGACGGCGCCGTCGAGAACATGCTCGTCGTGCTCGAGGCCGGCGGCCGTATCGCTGCCCAGCGCGGCCGCCGCGAAGACGGCGTGATCACGGTCGAGAACGCGGCCTACACGCCCTGCGCGGTCACCGGTTCGGACGGCTGTCCGAAAGAGCCGTCGTGGAAGATCACCGCGCGGCGCGTGGTCTATGATCCGAACAAGAAACGCATCCGCTATACGGGCGCGCGAATCTCGGTGTTCGGCTTCGCCTCGATCCCGTTGCCTGCCTTCTCGCACCCGGCCGGCGGCACCAGCGACGACGGCTTCCTGACCCCCGATCTGCGCTACGACCGCACCAACGGCTTCCAGATCGCTCTGCCCTATTTCTTCAGCTTCGCACCGAACCGCGACCTGACCGTCACGCCGCGTGTGTTCACCGATACCCTGCCGATGCTGCAGGGCGAGTATCGCGCGCTCGAGAGCTTCGGTGCCTATCGCGTCACGGCCTATGGCACCTATAGCCGCCGCGCCGACGATTTGACCGTTCCGGTCACCCCGGCGACGTCGAGCAACGACTTCCGCGGCTATCTCGACGCCGTCGGCCGCTTCCAGCTCTCACCCGAATGGAGCGCGAACGCGTCGTTCCGGCTCGCCACCGATCGCACCTTCCTGCGTCGCTACGACATCTCACGCGACGATCGGTTGCGCAACAATCTCCGGATCGAGCGGATCGACGCGGACAGCTATTTCTCGATCAATGCCTGGGCGGTGCAGACGTTGCGCGCGGGCGAGCGCCAGGGGCTCCAGCCCTTCGTGCTTCCCGAACTCGATTATCGCCGGCGGATGGATGACGGACTGCTCGGCGGGCGCTTCGAATTCCAGCTCAACACGCTCGCGCTCGGCCGGTCAACCGGCCAGGATTCGCAGCGCGCCTTCGCCAGCGCGCGCTGGGATCTGCGCAAGCTGACCAATTGGGGTCAGGAAGTCACTTTCACCGCTTATGGCCGGGCCGACGCCTACAACACCGACGATACCCTCTCGACCACCGTCGCCAGCTATCGCGGCGACGTAGGCTTCCAGTTCCGCGGCATCGCCGCCGCCGCGGTCGACGTCAAATGGCCGCTCGTCGGTGAGTTATTCGGCGGCTCGCAGCGGATCACGCCGCGCGTCCAGATCGTCGCTGCACCCAAGCTCGAGAATCTCGCCGTTCCAAACGAGGACGCCCGCGCCGTGGACCTCGAGGATTCGAACCTGTTCGCGCTCAACCGCTTCCCGGGCTATGACCGTTTCGAGGATTCGACCCGCTTCACCTGGGGCGTCGATTATTCGCTGTACCTGCCGGGCTTCAGCATCGACGCCAATGTCGGCCAGAGCTACCGCCTGTCGTCGCGCCCGACCATCTTCCCCGATGGCACGGGTCTGACCGACCGGGTCTCCGACATCGTCGGCCGCACCGTGGTCCGCTTCCGCGATTTCGTCAGCTTCACCCACCGCTACCGCCTCGACAAGGACGGTCTCGCCTTCCGCCGCAATGAGATCGACGCGACGGTCGGCTCGCGCAGCACCTATTTGCAACTCGGCTATCTCCGGCTCAATCGCAACATCGGCCCCTCGCTCGAGGATCTGCAGGATCGCGAGGAGGCCCGTATCGGCGCCCGCGTGCAAATCGCACGCTTCTGGTCGGTCTCGGGTGCGACGCTGGTCGATTTGACGAATCGCGACGAGGACGTGCTGTCGCAGTCGGACGGATTCCAGCCAGTCCGCCATCGGCTGGGCGTGACCTATGAAGACGATTGTCTCCGCCTCGGTCTCACCTGGAAGCGCTATTACGAGACCACCGGCGACGCCCGGCGCGGCAACAGCTATCTTTTGTCGCTGGCGTTCAAGAATCTGGGGCGCTAGCGTGCCCTCCGACGGGGCGTAACCGAATCCCGTCAAGCCTTGGTTCAGGCACAATTGGCGAGTATGCGCCACGATCTCCCCCGGGATGGATGAGGGTACGGCTCCACGTGAACATGGGTGTTGCAAAGGCGGCTCGCTTCGGCCGCAAGACTATTCTGGCGTTCGGCCTTGCCGGCGTCGCCTCGATCGCGCTCGCGCAGACCGTGCCTGATCAGCAGCAGGTGCCGAACACCGGCCTTGATCTCCCCGCCAACTTCCAGCTCTTCGGCAAGGGCGACCCCAACATCCGCAAGCCGACGGCGATCGTCAACGATACGGTGATTACCGGAACCGACGTCGATCATCGCGTCGCCATGGTCGTCGCGATCAGCAAGCTCAACCTCAAGCCCGAAGAGCGGGACCAGCTGAAGGTGCAGATGCTCCGCCAGTTGATCGACGAGGCGCTTCAGATCCAGGAAGCCAAGGCCAACGAGATCACCGTCGATCCCAAGGAAATCGAAGCGAGCTTCGCGCGCGTCTCGAAGAATTTCCAGCGCACGCCCGATCAGATGCGCGGCTGGCTGAAGGAGGTCGGCGCCTCCGAGCGTACGATCCGTCGCCAGATCGAGGCCGACATCGCGTGGAGCCGCCTGCTGCGCCGCCGCGTGAACATCAATGTGGGCGAGGCCGAAGTGAAGGCGATGATCGATCGCATGAAGCAGGCCAAGGGCAGCGACGAATATCACGTCTACGAAATCTACATGAACGCGACGCCCGATCGCGCGCAGGAAGTCAATGCCGGCATGCAGCGCATGATCCAGCAGATGCGCGAAGGCGCGCCCTTCGACTATCTCGCCAAGACCTATTCGGAAGCCTCGACCAAATCGGTCGGCGGCGATCTCGGCTGGGTCCGCCCGTCAATGCTGCCCGATCCGCTCGCCCAGGCCGCGCAGGAAATGCAGCCCGGCCAGGTCGCCGGTCCGATCCAGCTCCCGACCGGCTTCTCGATCCTGTACCTCGCCGAGAAGCGCAAGGTGCTGACCGCCGATCCGCGCGACGCCAAGCTGAGCTTGCGGCAGGTCGCGATCGCCTTCCCCAAGGGCACCACCGAAGCGCAGGCAAGCGCCCGCGCCGGCGAATTTGCCTCGGCTACCCGCGCGATCAAAGGCTGCGGCGACGTCGCCAACGTGGCGCAGGCACAGAGTGCCCAGGTCGTCGATCGCGACGGGATCACGATCAAGGAGCTCCCGCCCGCGCTCCAGAACATGATCCTGCCGCTCCAGGTGGGTCAGGTAACCCAGCCGTTCGGCTCGGTCGAGGATGGCGTCCGCGTGCTCGTCCTGTGCGGCCGCGACGATCCCAAGGAGGCGTACGAGCCTTCGGTCGAGCAGGTTCAGGAAAAGCTCGAGGAAGAACGTACTAATTTGCGCGCCCAGCGCATGCTGCGCGATCTGCGCCGCGACGCGCTGGTCGAATATCGCTGAGGTGAGCGGCGAGCGGATGTCGATGCCGCTCGCCATCGCGATGGGCGATCCGGCCGGGATCGGGCCCGAAATTGCCGCCAAGGCGTGGAGTGCGCGCGCGCTGCATTCGCTGGCCCCCTTCTTCGCGGTGGGCGACCCCCGTGCAGTCGAGAAGGTCTGGGACGGTCCGATCGCACGGATAAGCGATCCGGCCGAGACGCTTGCCGTCTTTGCCGATGCGCTTCCGGTCATCACGGTCGGCGACAATGCCGGGATCGTTCCCGGCTCGCCCGATGTGGAGAGCGCACGCTGCGCCTTGCAATCGCTCGAACTCGCGGCTGGGCTGACCCGTTCGGGCGCGGCGGGCGCGCTCGTCACCGGCCCGGTGTCCAAGGCGCAGCTCTACCGCATCGGCTTCAGCTATCCCGGACAGACCGAGTTCGTCGCCGAACGCTGCGGCGTCGCCAGCGAGAATACGGTCATGATGCTCGCCGGACCGACGCTGCGGGTGGTGCCGATCACGGTGCATGTGGCGCTCGCCGATGTCCCCGCGCTGATCACACAGGAACTGATCGTCGCCAAGGCGCGGGTCACGGCGCGGGGCCTTTATCGCAATTTCGGGATCGAGAAACCGCGTCTCGCCTTCGCTGGCCTCAACCCGCATGCCGGCGAGAGCGGCGCGATCGGGCGGGAGGAGATCGACATCCTCGCGCCCGCGATCGAGCAGCTTCGCGCCGAGGGCATAGACGCGGTCGGGCCATTCGCCGCGGACACGATGTTTCACGCGCGTGCCCGGACTGGCTATGACGCCGCGCTCTGCCTTTATCACGATCAGGCGCTGATCCCGATCAAGACCTTGCACTTCGACGACGGCGTCAACACCACGCTCGGACTGCCGATCGTCCGCACCTCGCCCGATCACGGGACCGCGTTCGGCATCGCCGGTCGCGACGAAGCCAATCCCGGCGCGATGATCGCGGCGATCCGCATGGCCGCCGCGCAGGCCGAACGCCGTGCAGAGGTCGCGCTCGCCCAGTGACCGCGCTCCCGCCGCTCCGCGACATCATCAAGAAATACGGTCTCAGCGCGAGCAAGGCGCTGGGGCAGAATTTCCTGTTCGACCAGCAATTGCTCGCCCGAATCGCCCGGGTACCCGGCGCACTCAACGGCGCCGAGGTGTTCGAGGTCGGCCCCGGCCCCGGGGGGCTGACTCGCGCACTGCTCGAGGCGGGCGCCAAAGTGACCGCCGTCGAGCGCGACCGGCGCTGCATCCCGGCGCTCGAAGAGCTGGGCGGCCATTTTCCCGACCGGCTCCGGGTGATCGAGGGCGACGCGCTCGAAGTCGACGCGCCGGCACTGTTCGGGGGCAAGCCGCACGTCGTCGCCAATCTGCCCTACAATGTCGGCACGGCCTTGCTGGTCGGCTGGCTCTCCGCCAGTTGGGAGCCGTGGTGGGCGAGCCTGACGCTGATGTTTCAGAAGGAAGTCGCGGAGCGCATCGTCGCCGCACCCGGAACCGAAGCCTATGGCCGACTGGCGGTGCTCGCCCAGTGGCGCTCGACGCCGCGGATCGCGATGACGGTCCACCGTTCGGCCTTCACCCCGCCGCCCAAGGTGATGTCGGCGGTGGTGCACATCGTCGCCGCGCCGGCGCCGGAGGGCGTACAGCTGAAGACGCTCGAGAAACTGACTGCCGCCGCCTTCGGACAGCGCCGGAAAATGCTGCGCCAGAGCCTGAAAGGCGTGCCGGGCACCATCGAGGCAATGGAGCGGCTAGGGATAGATTCGAGCCGTCGCGCCGAGACGGTGAGCGTCGAGGAGTTCGTCGCGCTGGCACGGACGCTCGGCTAGAGCCTCGCCAATCCGGTCGATTCAAAGAGCGGCGGAGATCCCGCTCCGCCGACATCAGCAGGCGAAATCCTACATTTCAAGCCGGCCGTAACGCGCGATCGCGATCAGGGCTTGGCGGGCGCCGGCTTGGCGGGCTCGACCTGCGCGGTCGCCGTCACCGGCGGGCCCTTGGCGATCGAGGCAGCGAGCAGCGTCGCGTCGTTGCACTCGCCGCCACATGCCGTCTTGATCTTCGCGAGATTCTCTTTTGCCTTGGCGGTCGCGCCCTTGGCGACCAGCGCCTCCCCCTGACCGCGCAATGCCATGAGGTCGTTCGGCTCGAGCGCCAACGCCTCGGAATAGAAGCGGATCGCCTTGCCCGGCAGGCCACGTACCCGGGCGATATCGGCGAGAACGAGGAAGGCCTCGCGATTGCGCGGATCGACCGCGAGCGCGCTCTCCAGCGCATCCTGCGCACCATCGAGATTGCCGGCAGCCTTCGCCGTGCGGCCTTCCTGAAGCAAAGCGAGCGATTTGGGATCGATCTGGTCGTCGGGGCGCTGCGCCATCAGCGAGGTGGAAACCGAAAGCACCATCAGCGCCGCGGCAGCCGAAATCGCAGTGATCCGCATGAAAGTCTCCGAAACTGAGGCGCGTAGCGCTACCATGGCCGCACTATCTTCGCGACAAAAAAGCCATCGGTCGAATCCGCCAGCGGGGTGAGCCGAAGTCCGGCGCCGCGCGGCCTGCCCGCGCCCGGCGCCAAGGTCTCGGCAGCCCAGCCGGGAAAGGCATTGAGGAAGGCAGCTACTTGTCCCGCCCCCTCGTCGTCGAGCACCGAGCAGACGACATAGACCAGCGCCCCGCCCGGCCGCACCAGATGCGCGGCGAGGCCCATTATGTGACGCTGGGTCGCGACCAGTTTGTCGAGCCGCTGATGCGTCAGCCGCCAGCGCGCCTCGGGGTTGCGCCGCCACGTCCCTGTCCCCGAGCAAGGCGCGTCGACGAAGACCATGTCGGCGCGCGCCTCCTGATCGCCCAGTTGCTCGGCCTCGCGATTGGGATTGAGCAGCCGTGTCTCGGCAATCGTCACGCCGGCCCGCTCCGCGCGCTCGGGAAGCCGCTGAAGCCGGCCGCGATCCACGTCGCAGGCGAGGATGCTGCCCTGATTGGCCATCAATGCAGCCAGCGCCAAGGTCTTGCCGCCGCCGCCTGCGCAGAGATCGACGACATGCTGCCCCGGCCGGGCACCGGCGGCCAGGGTGACGAGCTGGCTACCGGCATCCTGCACTTCGAGCTGACCGGCGGCATAAGCGGGAAGCTGATCGACTCTCGTGTCGTGCGGCAGGCGCAGCGCATCGGGTGCGAAGGCAAGCGGCTCGGCACCCGGCAGTTCGGCCGCGATCGCTTCCGGAGTCGCCCGCAGCCGGTTGACGCGGATGTCGAGCGGTGCCCGGCCGAGCAACGCCGCCTGCTCCTCGATGCCGATATCCGATGCCCTGAGCCGCTTGATCAACCAGCCGGGGGCATGACCCGCGGTCGCGACCGGCTCGTCGGGAGCAAGCGCCGCGGGTCCATAAGATGACCCGTCGAATGTCTCCGCGATTTCGGGTCGCTGCTTGACCAGCGCCAGCATCGCCGCGCGACCGCTCTCCGGACGCTCGCCGCACAAGCGGACGGCATCATAGACCAGCTCGCGCACTGCGCGCCGGTCCTTCGAACCGGCATAGCGGCGCTCGGCGAACCAGCGGGCGATCAGCGTATCGGCGGCCGCGCCCTGATCGCGCGCCGCTTCGATGATCCGGTCGAGCAGCTCGATCGCCGCCTGGCTGCGGGCAGCGGGAGTCATTGATTTGCATCCCAAAGTTGCGGGAGACGCGGTTCATTCGTAAACTTTGGGCCGCAGATCATGGCACGCTCGAAAAGCAGGCCGAAATTTGCCGCGCGCCGCATCGCCGATCCGAAGCAGAAGAAATCCTATTTTGGAAGCCGGAACTGCGCGGGTTTGGCTCAACGTGTGGGATAATTGGGTGCCTCTCGCGTGATCGTCACGTCATGGACGTGGCTTTCCTTCAGGCCCGCGCCGGTGATCCGGACGAACCGGGCCTTTTTCTGGAATTCGGGGATGGTCGGTGCGCCGACATAGCCCATCGCCGCCTTCACGCCGCCGACGAGCTGATGGACCACGTCGCGCGCGGTGCCCTTGTACGGCACCTGCCCCTCAATGCCTTCGGGAACCAGCTTGAGCTGATCCTTGATGTCCTGCTGGAAATAACGATCGGCCGAGCCGCGTGCCATCGCGCCGACCGAACCCATGCCGCGGTACGATTTGTAGGCGCGACCCTGATAGAGGAAGGTCTCGCCCGGTGCTTCCTCGGTGCCCGCGAGCAGCGAACCGACCATGCAGGTCGAGGCTCCGGCGGCGAGCGCCTTGGCGAGATCGCCCGAGGTGCGCAGTCCGCCATCGGCGATCACCGGCACGCCCGATTTCGCAGCTTCGCCCGCCGCATCCATGATCGCAGTGAGCTGGGGCACGCCGACACCGGCGACGACGCGCGTGGTGCAGATCGAGCCGGGACCGATGCCGACCTTGAGGCCGTCTGCGCCTGCGTCGATCAGCGCCTTTGCGGCCTCGGCCGTGGCGATATTGCCGGCGATGACCTGGACGCGGTTGGAAAGCTTCTTCACCCGCTCAACTGCGCGGGCGACATCCTTGTTGTGGCCGTGCGCGGTATCGATGACGATGAGATCGACTTCGGCGTCGACCAAGGCCTCGGTGCGGGCAAAGCCCTTGTCGCCGACCGTGGTGGCCGCGGCGACGCAGAGGCGGCCGCTGGGGTCCTTGGTCGCATTGGGGAAGTTGACTGCCTTCTCGATGTCCTTGACCGTGATCAGCCCGGCGCAGCGATAGTCGCTGTCGACCACCAGCAATTTCTCGATCCGGCGCTGGTGAAGCAGGCGGCGCGCTTCTTCCTTGCCGACGCCGGCGGCGACCGTGGCGAGATTGTCGCGCGTCATCAGCTCGGAGACCGGCTGGTTGGGGTTCTCGGCGAAGCGGACGTCGCGATTGGTGAGGATGCCCGCGAGCCTGCCGCTCGCCTCGACCACCGGAATCCCGCTGATCCGATGGCGTTCCATCAGCAAGCGCGCCTCGGCCAGCGTGCCGTCGGGCGCGATGGTGATCGGATTGACCACCATTCCGCTCTCGTAGCGCTTGACCGCACGCACTGCCTCGACCTGCTCCTCCACGTCGAGATTGCGGTGGAGCACGCCCATACCGCCCAATTGCGCCATGACGATCGCCATATCGGCCTCGGTGACGGTGTCCATCGCCGAGGAGAGGATCGGGATGTTGAGCGCGAGGCCGCGCGTCACGTGGGTGCGCGTGTCGGCCATGCTCGGCAGGACTTCGGACTCGCCCGGATACAGGAGGACGTCGTCGAAGGTTAGGCCGAGGGGGATATCCATGGGGTGCGCCAATGTCCTGAGTCGGAGGTTGGCGGCCCATGTAACCGCGTGGGTGGTAATGCGCTAGTGCCCGGAGGCCATGTTAGCTGCCGTCCGGCAGATGCGGATAGAGCGCGGCCTTCTCGGCCTCGATCTGCGCGCGCATCAAACGGCGCAACGCGAGGGACGCATGGCAATAGCCCGGCCAGTTCTTCACGAGCTCGCGAAGGCTCCACGTGCTGATGTGTTCCGACGATGCCGTCATGGCGGCAGTGTTTCTCTCATGCAGGGCGTTCAGCGGCGCGCGTTCGTGCTCGGACAGCCCAGCCTTGAGTTCGGCGCAGACCGAATCGATCAGCTTGCGCCGCGCACCGCTGGTTCGCGTCAGGCGATAGCGCAGGCTGGCCAGCGCCGCCTCGTCCGGGGCGGGCAGCGAAGTCAGTTCCTCGAGTTCGTCCAGCATGTGCAGCAGCTGCGCATGCAGATCATGGAGTTCGGACATGGTCTCACCCTGCAGAGCCGTGTTGGCGGCGGCGCATAGCCTTGGCCGCGGCCGGCGACATCGCAGGGAAACTCCGGAGCTTAGCGGCGGTTGCGCTCGACCAGCGCACGCGCCTGCGCAACGTGCATCGCCTCGATCATCCGGTCGCCGAAGCGCTCGGCGCCGCCGGTCGCGGCCTCGATCAGCGCCTGTGCGTCGGCGAGTTCGCGGTCGCTCGGCCCGAAGGCGCGCGCCGCGGGTTCGATCTGGTTGGGATGGATCAGCGATTTGCCGTCGAAGCCGAGTGCGCGACCGTGGCGGCACTCGGCCGCGAGCCCCTCGGCATCGTCGAGCGCGTTGTACACGCCATCGATCGCCCACGCAGCGCTTGCCCGTGCCGCCAGCACGATCGTCTGGAGCGACAGCGAGAGCCCCTCGCGGCCGGCGCCGGCGGGGATTCCGAGCGCCGCGCGCAGATCGTTCACTCCGGCGACGAGGCCAGCGACTCCAGACACCGCGGCAATATCGGCGGCGGCGAGCACGCCGAGGGGTGTCTCGATCATCGCTAGCAAGGGTTTCGCGATGGCCCCGGCAATCGCCACTGCGTCCCCGGCAATCTCGACCTTGGGCACCACGACGAAATCGCAGACCGAATTGGCCACGGCATCGAGGTCGGCGGCATGCTCGGCCGAGTCCACACCGTTGATGCGGATCGCGCACAGGCGATGCCCGAACCCTTCGGCGACCGCCGCCACCGCCGCCGCCCGCGCTTCGGCCTTGGCGTCGTCGCGCACCGCGTCCTCCAGATCGAGGATCACGATATCAGCATCGAGCCCCCGCGCCTTGGCGATCGCGCGCGGATTGGAGGCGGGAAGGAACAGCGCGGTACGGGGCGCCAGTCGGGCTGTGGTCATGGCCGGACTCTATGCTAGCAAGGCATGAGAAATGCGAGGGGAGTCGGGGTATGGACGTGCTGAACGTGTTTCTGGTCGTGGTGGTGGCAGTGGTGCTGCTATACCTCTTTTCCAGTGTGAAGATCGTCACCCAAGGCTATCAGTATACGATAGAATATTTCGGGCGATTCACCGCCGTCGCTTCCCCTGGTCTCAATTTCTACCCCGCCTTCTTCTATCGCGTCGGGCGCAAGGTGAACATGATGGAGCAGGTGATCGACATTCCGGGGCAGGAAATCATCACCAAGGACAATGCGATGATCTCGACCGACGGGGTCGTGTTCTTCCAGGTCCTCGATGCCGCCAAGGCTGCTTATGAAGTCTCGGATCTCTATGTGGCGCTGCTCCAGTTGACCACGACCAATCTGCGCACCGTGATGGGTTCGATGGACCTGGATGAGACACTGTCGAAGCGCGACGAGATCAATGCCCGGCTGCTCAATGTCGTCGATCACGCCACCACGCCATGGGGCGTCAAGATAACCCGGGTCGAGATCAAGGACATCCGCCCCCCCGCCGACATCGTCAACGCGATGGGCCGCCAGATGAAGGCTGAACGCGAAAAGCGCGCCAACATCCTCGAGGCCGAGGGCATGCGTGCCTCCGAGATTCTCCGCGCCGAGGGGCAGAAGCAGTCGCAGATCCTCGAGGCCGAGGGCCGCCGCGAAGCCGCGTTCCGCGATGCGGAGGCGCGCGAGCGTTCGGCCGAGGCCGAAGCGACCGCGACGCGCGCGGTTTCCGACGCGATCGAGAGCGGCAGCACCCAGGCGATCAACTATTTCATCGCCCAGAAATATGTCGAGGCGATCGGCAAGTTCGCAACCTCGCCCAATGCCAAGACGATCCTGTTCCCGGTCGAGGCGACCCAGTTGATGGGGACGCTGGGCGGGATCGGCGAGCTGGCGCGCGAAGCGATCGGCGGCTCGGGTCCCAAGCCGCCCGCCCCTCCCGCGCCGACGCGGACGAGGCCGACGCCCTTCGGTTCGCAGGAGGGCTGAGCGATGAACGCGCTGCTCGCCACGCCCGGCCTGTCATGGTTGATCCTCGCGGCGGTGCTCGCGATCACCGAATTGCTGGTGCCCGGCATCTTCCTCGTCTTCGTGGCGGCGGGCGCGGCGGTGACCGGGGTAGTTACCTTGATCATTCCCGGTTTTGCCTTGCCGTTTCAGGTCATGGTGTTCGTCGTCGCTTCGTCGGCGGCGGTGGCGCTGGGCCGAAGCTGGTATGCCAATAATCCGGTGCCGAGCGCCGATCCCTTGCTCAACGACCGCGTCGCCCGACTGATCGGCGAGGTGGTGACGGTGGTCGAGCCCATCGCCGCGGGCAAGGGCAAGGTCCGCGTCGGCGACGGCGAATGGCTCGCCTGCGGCCCGGATGCGGCTGTCGGCGCCCATGTGCGGATCACCGGCGCGACGGGGACCTCGCTCAATGTCGAACCCGTGACTGCCTGACCTTCGAGGAATGACCATGCCTACCACTCGCCGCCAGCTGTTGCTCGGCACCGCCGGAACCCTTGCGGCCGTCGCGCTACCGCGTCAGGCGAATGCACTGTTCGCCGATGGCGACGCGCGCGCCGAGGCGCTGCTCGCACGCACCGCCGAGACTTTCCTCATGCTCTATCCCGAGACCGCGACGTCGCTGGGCATCGACAAGGACAAGCGCGCCCAGCTCAAGCACCAGCTCGCCGATCGGACGCCCGAGGGCCTTGGCAAGATCGCCGCGCATCTCCGCCAGACGCTCGCCGAGATCGGCAAGCTCGACACCGCGACGCTCAGCCCGGTGATGCGGACCAATGTCGAGGTGGTGCAGGCCTCGTACGGCAATGCGATCGAGGGATTCGCCTTTCCCTATGGCGACGTCGCGGTCGGCAGCTGGCGCAACACGCCCTATGCCGTCGCGCAGAATGTCGGCGCCTGGATCGACCTGCCGCGGATGCTCGACACCGATCATCAGGTGAAGACCCGCGAGGATGCCGAGGCCTATCTCGACCGGCTCGAATCCTATGCCGAGCAGCTCGACGGCGAAACCGAACGGCTCAAGGCCGCCGCCGCGAACGGCGTGATCGCGCCGGACTTCCTGCTCGACAAGAATTTGAGGCAGATCAAGCTCGCGCGCGGCGGCAACACCGCCGGCTGGGGGCTGGTCACTTCGCTCGCCAATCGCAGCGCGGGGATGGAAGGCGATTTCGGCAACCGCGCATGGATGCTGGCGAACGACCGGATCGCCCCCGCGCTCGATCGCCAGATCGCCGAGCTCGAACGCCACCGCAAGCGCGCCACATCCGATGCGGGCGTGTGGAAGTTCAGGGACGGCGAGGCCTATTACGCCTGGGCGCTGCGCGCCGGCACCACTACGAAGATGACCCCCGACGAGGTCCATCAGATGGGTCTCGACCAGCTCCGCACGATCCAGGCCGAGATGGACACGATCCTCAAGAAGCAGGGCTATAGCCAAGGCAGCGTCGGGGCGCGGATGGAGGCGCTGGCCAAGGATCCGCGCTTCACTTTCCCCGAGGGCGATCCGGGTCGCGCCGAGATCTTGAAGTTCCTCAACGCGCGAATCACCGACATTCGCGGACGGATGCCGCAGGCGTTCAACACTTTGGTGAAGGGCAATGTCGAGGTCCGCCGCCTGCCGCCGGAGGAAGAGCCCGGCGCACCCGGTGCCTATGGCGGTCCCGGCTCGATCGATGGCACGATTCCGGGCAAGTTCTGGATCAATCTGCGCACCACGAGCCTGCACACGCGCTTCAGCCTGCCCGACCTCGCCTATCACGAGGCGATCCCCGGCCATGTCTGGCAGGGCGAATATACCTTCAAACTTCCGCTGATCCGCAGCCTGCTCCAGTTCAACGCCTATTCCGAAGGCTGGGCGCTCTATGCCGAGCAACTCGCCGAGGAATTGGGCGTCTATGCCGATAATCCGGCGGAAAAGCTCGGCTATCTACAGTCGCTCGGCTTTCGCGCGTGCCGGCTGGTGGTGGATACCGGCCTCCATGCCAAGCGCTGGACGCGCAAGCAGGCGATCGACTGGTTCGTCACCGCCAATGGCTCTTCGGAGGAGGAAGTCGCCGGCGAAGTCGACCGCTATTGTGCCTGGCCGGGACAGGCGTGCGGCTACAAGGTCGGCCATAGCGAGATCAACCGGCTGCGCGACCGCGCCAAGGCGGCGCTTGGACCGCGCTACGACTTCAAGGCATTCAACGACGCCCTGGTGCTCGGCGGCAACGTGCCGATGACGGTGCTCGGCCACGTCGTCGACCGCCACGTCGCGGCACGAAAAGCATGATCCTGCGGCGCTGGCGCGGCGTGATCCGAACGCAGGAGCGGGACGCCTATCGCGACTATATCGCGGCGACCGGAGGCGCCGATTACACCTCGACGCCGGGCAATCTCGGCTTCCAGATGCTGTTCCGCGATCTGGGCGACGGGACCACTGAAGTGACGACGCTGAGCTGGTGGTCGAGCCTCGACGACATCCGCAGCTTCGCGGGCGCCGATATCAGCATCGCGCGCTATTATCCCGACGACGACCGTTTCCTGCTGGAGCGGCCGGTGCACGTTGAACATCACGACATAGTCGCGGAAGGGGGCGGCCCTGGCGTTTCGTGATTCTATGCCCCCGGCCGGGGCGGGGAATTCCGGTCTCAGTCGCCCAAGGTCGCGGCAATCGCCGCGGTGACTTCGGCCACGGTCGAGCCGACGACGACTTCGTGGGTCTTGTCGAAGCCGATCACGCCCATCTCGACACCGGCGAGGTCGATCGACGAGACCGTGCGGACCGCAGTCACGTTGACGAGGATCGGCTCGCCGTTGATCGCCTTCAAAGAGATGAACTTCACTGTCGGTCCTCGCGCTGATGCTACCTCCCTTATAGGCGGATGGCACCGGGCGAACGGCGATGCGGGCAACAATCCAGGGCATCGGGCCCGCGGCGCGCGGTCAGCTCTTGCCGAACAACCCCGAAGCCAGCCCGCCCAGTTTGGAAAGTGCGCCGTCGCCTTCGAGAAGCTGCGAGAAACGGCCTAGCGAGCCTTCGCCGCCGATATGGCCGACGATCTCCTGAAGTTTCTCCACCGGTAGTCCGGTCGCCGCGGCGGCGCCCTCGGCGGTATCGCCTTCCATGGGATGGAATTTGGCGAGGGCCTGCACGGCCGATTCGACATGCTCAGGCGAGAGTCCGACCTTGTTCGCCAGATTGGCAATGTCCACGTTCTGAGTGATTTGGCCGAGAATGCCGTCAAGAATGCTCATGTTTCGCCTCCACGCGTTGCTCGAACCGAGGATGCAAGCCTAGCATGGCTCGGGCAGCGGCGCACGATCGGGCGGCACGAAGGCACGCCGCGCAGGCACCGAAAACAGCAATTCACGGCTATAGAAGCCGAGCGGCCAGTCTCGGCGTCCCATCGGTGACCGAAGCAGCGCGTTGACGCGGTCGGCGAGACTTCCCGACGCGTGCGTCCGCAGGAACAGGCGGACGCCGGCCACATAGGCGCGGGTGATCGTATCATGATAGCCGCCCGCATCATCGTTGACCCCGCCGACGCTCTCGTTGAAGCGCGATATCAGGCCGGCGATCTCGGCATCGACATCCACATCGCGACGCTCGGTCAGCAGATAGAGGCAGGCTGCGAGATGCGCCTCATGGGTCCATTCCTCGCGGGCGAGGCTGCATGCGAGCAGGCCTTCGCCGAGATGAACGATCTCGGTGTCGGAGACGAACAAGCGGGGCGAGAAGTCGGTCATCGATCGGGTTCCTATGCGTTCGATCGATGACCGGGCAAGTCAGGCGGGTTGCGTTGCGCGGGGCGCCGATTGTCGCACCCCTTCCTCGACATGATCGGCGAACTGGGCGAAATTCGCATTGAACAGGTCGACGAGCTTCGCTGCGGTCGCGTCATATTGCGCCTTGTTCGTCCAGCCGGCGCGCGGATCGAGCACCGACGGGTCCACCCCGGCGACGCGGACCGGCACCTTGAACCCGAAATTGGGATCGACCCGGAATTCGGCATCCTTCAGGCTGCCGTCGAGGGCGGCGCCCAGCAGGGCGCGGGTGAGCTTGATCGGCATCCGCTTGATGCCGGGATCGGTGGCCATGCCCCCTGCCCAACCGGTGTTGACCAGCCAGCAATCGACGCCCCCCTTCGCGATGCGCGCCTTGAGCAGATTGCCATATTCGGAAGGGTGGCGCGGCATGAAAGCGGCGCCGAAGCAGGTCGAGAAGGTCGCCTCTGGCTCCGTGACGCCGATCTCGGTGCCCGCCACTTTGGCGGTGTAGCCCGAGAGGAAATGGTACATCGCCTGCTCGGGGGTGAGCCTGGCGATCGGCGGCATGATCCCGAAGGCATCGGCGGTGAGGAAGATGATGTTCTTCGGCACCGGGCCGAGATTGTGCGCCGAGGCGTTGGGAATGAAGTCGATCGGATAGGCACCGCGGCTGTTCTCGGCGAGGCTGGCATCGTCGAGATCGAGCGCACGCGTCTCGGGATCCATCACCACATTCTCGAGCACCGTGCCGAAGCGCTTCGTCGTGGCGAAAATCTCGGGCTCGGCCTCTGCCGAGAGCCGGATCATCTTGGCGTAGCAACCGCCTTCGAAATTGAAGACCGCAGTATCCGACCAGCCATGCTCGTCGTCGCCGATCAGCGTGCGACTGGCGTCTGCGGACAGCGTGGTCTTGCCGGTGCCCGAAAGTCCGAAGAACACCGCGGTATCGCCATTAGGGCCGATATTGGCCGAGCAGTGCATCGGCATCACGCCCTTGGGCGGAAGCAGATAGTTGAGAAGCCCGAACACGCTCTTCTTCATCTCGCCGGCATAGGCGGTGCCGCCGATCAGGATCAGTTTCTCGGAGAGGCTCACTGCGATCACCGTCTCGCTGCGCGTGCCGTGGCGCTCCGGTTCCGCCCGGAAACTCGGCAAATCGATGATGGTATATTCAGGCTCGAATCCGTCGAGCGCACTCGTCTCGGGCCGGACGAGCATCGTGCGGATGAACAGGCTATGCCACGCCAGCTCGTTGATCACCCGGACGTTGACACGGTGCTCGGGCTGCGAGCCGCCATACAGGTCCTGGACGAACAGCGTATCGCGCTGCGCCAGCTCGACGAGGAAATCGGCCTTGAGCGCGGCGAAATGTTCGGGCGTCATCGACTTGTTGGTCTTGCCCCACCAGACGGTCTGCTCGGTCTCCGCGTCGCGGACGATGAACTTGTCGTTGGCCGAGCGTCCGGTGTGCTTGCCGGTGGTCACCACCAGCGGGCCATCCTTGGCGAGCTTGCCTTCGCCACGGCGAAGGGCGTGCTCGACGAGCGGCGCGGTCTCGAGATTCCAGAATAGCTCAGCCACGGTCGCGATGCCCTGAGCATCGAGACCGTGGCGCGGGGTGCGCGTGGTCGACATCCAAACCTCCAAGGTCGCTAAGCCCCTTCCCGAGGGCGAGGCCGCGTTATCAATGACATGGCCTTAGGCAGCACGTGCGAAGGGCGTCAATGCGGGTAAGCGTTGTCAACCGATTGAGCCGGCCGCGACTTTGCTTTAACCCGTGACTGATGCTTCAAAGCCACGCACGCTGCCCGGCATGACCGCGACGATCGCGCTGGTCGATGACGACCGCAACATCCTGACCTCGGTTTCGATCGCGCTCCAGGCCGAGGGATTCCTCACCCGCGTCTATTCGGACGGCGAGAGCGCGTTGAAGGCGCTGATCGAGAACCCGCCCGACCTTGCGGTGCTCGACATCAAGATGCCCAAGATGGACGGGCTCGAACTGCTCCGGCGGCTGCGCGAGAAGAGTGCGATCCCGGTGATCTTCCTCACCAGCAAGGACGACGAGCTCGACGAGGCGCTGGGGCTCGCAATGGGCGCCGACGATTATATCGCCAAGCCGTTCAGCCAGCGGCTGCTGATCGCGCGCATCCGGGCGATCCTGCGCCGCACCGAAGCCGCCCAGCCGAGCGCCGAAGGCGGCGTGCAGGAGCCGGCGGAAATCCTCGAGCGCGGGCGGCTGACGATGGATCCGGCGCGCCACCGCGTCACCTGGGGCGGCACCAACGTGACGCTGACGGTCACCGAATTCCTGATCCTCGAGACGCTGGCGCAGCGCCCGGGCATCGTCAAGACGCGCAACCAGCTGATGGATGCCGCCTATCAGGACGACATCTATGTCGACGATCGCACCATAGACAGCCACATCAAGCGGGTGCGGCGCAAATTCCGGCAGGTCGATCCCGAGTTCGATGCTATCGAAACGCTCTATGGCGCCGGTTATCGCTTCTCGGACGAATAGCGAGCGCGAACTCGCGCTCAAATGGTCGAATCGCGTCAGCCTCACGCCGAGGATTCTCGCGGTCAACATCTTTGCGTTGGCTTTGCTCGGCAGCGGCTTCTTCTATCTCGATTCCTATCGCAGCCGGATCGTCGACAGCCGGGTCGCCCAAGCACGCGGCGAGGTCCGGTTGATCGCGCAGGCGGTCGCCTCCGCCACGCCCGAGCGGCGCGATCTGCTCGTGCTCAGTCTCGCCCGCGATACCGGCACCCGTATCCGGCTCTATGACGAGTCCGGCGGGCTGATCACCGACAGCCACGAGCTGGGGCTGCGCAATCTCGTGCTGCGCGATCCCGACAAGGACCCCTTCAACCAGTCCACCGCGCGCTTCCTCGACGCCGTCATCGACACCGTCGCCGGAGCCGACCGCGCGCCCCTCTATCGCGAGCGTCGGCGCGACCGGGGGCTCGACTGGCCCGACGTGCGGGTCGCGCGCGAGACGCACGGCACCCCCGCTACCGTGTGGCGTGCGCCTGATCGCACTCCGGTGATCACCGCGGCGGCGCCGATCACCCAGCTCGGCGTGGTGATGACCACGGTCAATGCGCGCGACATCACCCAGACGGTGCGCATCGAGCGTTTTCGGTTGAGCGTGGTGCTGGCGATCGTCAGTCTGTTGTCGATCCTGCTCTCCTTGTTTCTCGCGCGGACGATCGTGCGGCCGTTGCGCCGGCTCGCCCGCGCGGCGGTGCGGGTCCGGCTGGGGCGCGCACGCGAAGTCGTCGTCCCGCGGCTGCCCGAGCGCAGCGACGAGATCGGTATGCTCGCGCGTGCCATCTCGGACATGAGCCAGGCGTTGCGCGCGCGGATCGACGCGACCGAGAGCTTCGCCGCCGATGTAACCCACGAGCTCAAGAACCCGCTCGCATCGCTGCGTTCCGCAGTGGAGGGCTTGTCCAAGGTCAAGGATCCGCAGCTGCAGGAGCAGTTGCTCGCGATCGTGCGCGACGACGTCCATCGGCTCGACCGGCTGATCACCGACATCTCCGATGCGTCGCGGCTGGATGCGCAGCTCAGCCGCGCGACATTCGAGCCGGTCGACGTGGGGGCGATGATCGCGGCTTTGCTCGATCAGCGCGCCACGCGTGGGCTGCCGAACGGCATCCGCATTCTGTTCGATCGCCGCCCGGATCTGCCGCTCACGGTGCTCGGCGAGGGCGCGCGTCTGGAGCGTGTGTTCGAAAACCTGATCGAAAACGCGCTGTCTTTCTCGCCGGAGGGTGGGCTCATCACGATCTCGGCGGTGAGCGACGACGAAATGCTCGTCGTCCGGGTGGAGGATGAGGGACCGGGCGTCCCTGAGGCGGCACGCGACGCGATCTTCCGCCGCTTCCATTCGGTGCGCCCCGAGAGTGAAGCCTTTGGTCAGCATTCGGGGCTAGGCCTTGCCATCGCACGCACCATCGTCGAAGGCCATCAGGGGAGCATTTCAGTGGAAACACGCGAGGATCGATTGCGCGGCGCCCGGTTCGTGGTGCGGCTGCCGCTGGCGGAGCAGGACTGATGCCCGAGGTTCGGCTTCCCGAGGTCTCGTCGGAGACCGTGCAAGGCGCCTGCGTCGCGATCGGCGGCCGCGCGGTGCTGATCGAAGGCCGTTCGGGCGAGGGCAAATCCGACCTCGCGCTGCGACTGATCGATCGCGGCGCAGCGCTCGTCGCCGATGGCCAGGTGATCTGCCAGCGGCAGGACGGGGCGCTGATCGCCTGCGCGCCGGCGCATCTCGCCGGACGGATCGAAGTGCGCGGTCTGGGCATTATCGAAATGCCCAGCGTGGAGCGTGTTCCGGTGGATCTTCTGATCGTGATTCTCGACACCCCGCCCCGCTTCCCCGAGGATCCGCGGGTCCGGCGGATCGCCGGCGTGGACGTGCCGGTGCTCCCGCTGGCCGCGCTCGAACCATCGGCGCCGATCAAGGTCGAACTCGCGCTCAAACAGGCGATCCGGTGAACCGCAGGCGGCCCAAACAGATATTGCTGGTGACCGGCATGTCGGGTGCCGGCAAGTCCACGGTGCTGCGAACGCTCGAGGATCTCGGCTGGGAAACAGTCGACAATCTGCCTTTGCTCCTGCTCCACCGGCTGCTCGACACTCCGCCGGGCGAGGGTGCGGACGGCGACGACGATCGGCCGCTTGCGCTCGGGATCGGCACCCAGACCCGCGGGTTCGATGCCGAGAGCATCGTGCAGCGCGTCAAGAAACTGGGCGAACAGGAAGGCCATCAGGTCGGCACCTTGTTCCTCGAATGTGCCGGTTCGGAGCTCGAACGCCGTTATTCCGAGACCCGGCGGCGCCATCCGCTGGCACAGGACCGGCCGGCGAGCGACGGCATCGCCCGCGAGCGCGAATTGCTGATGCCGCTCAGGCGTTGGTCCAACCGGCTTATCGACACCACCAACCTCGCCTCGAACGAACTGCAGCAGCAGATCCGCTCGAGCTTTTCGGGCGAGGGGCTCGGCCGGACGGTTTTGACGATCACCTCGTTCGGCTTCGCGCGCGGATTGCCGCGCGATGCCGATCTGGTGTTCGACATGCGCTTCCTGCGCAATCCGCATTGGGTGGACGCGCTGCGTCCCGGAACGGGGCGCGACGCCGACGTCTCGAACTATATCGCCGACGATCCCGCTTATGGACAGGCGATGGCGCAAATCGAGGCGCTGCTGCTGCTCCTGCTGCCGCGCTATCAGGCCGAAGGAAAGGCATATGTCACCGCCGCATTCGGGTGTACGGGGGGCCGCCACCGCTCGGTCCACGTCGCCGAACGGATGGCCCGGCGGTTGCGTGAAGAGGGATTTTCGCCCACGGTGACGCACCGCGATTTACAGACCGCGCCGCAGGACTCGCTGGAGGGGGCCCCGGTGACCATATCAGGGGGCGGAGTTTGAAATGATTGGTTTGGTACTCGTGACACACGGGCGACTCGCCGAGGAGTTCGTGGTCGCGATGGAACATGTGGTGGGCCAGCAGGAGCGGATCGAATCGATCTGCATCGGCCCCGACGACGATATGGAAAGCCGCCGCGCCGACATCGCCGAAGCGATCAAGAACGTGGACGAGGGCCGCGGCGTGATCGTGCTGAGCGACCTGTTCGGCGGCACGCCCTCGAACCTCGCCATCTCGCTGATGGAAGCCGGGCGGATCGAAGTCATCGCCGGCATCAACCTGCCGATGCTGATCCGGCTCGGCAGCGCGCGCAAGACGATGAAGGTGACCGAAGCGGTCGCCGCCGCGCGCGATGCCGGACGCAAATACATCACCGTCGCATCCGAGGTGTTGGGAGAGGCCGCCGCGTGAGTCGGACGACGCGTACCGTGCAGATCGAGAACCGCCGGGGGCTGCATGCACGTGCGAGCATGGCGTTCGTCACGCTCGCGACCAACCAGCCGGTCGAGCTCACCGTCGAGAAGGACGGGGCCAGCGCTTCGGGAACCTCGATCCTCGACCTGATGATGCTCGGCGCCGCCAAGGGCGACAGCATCACGATCAGCGCCGAGGGCGACGGCGCGCATGCGGCGGTCGAGGCACTGGCGGCGCTGGTCGAGGCACGCTTCGGCGAAGACTAGGAGCCTTGGGCTCCCGCTTTCGCAGGAGCACAGAAGGCGCTAGGCACCCGCCATGCCTCGCGAAATCACTGCTTTCTCGAACCCCCTGATCAAGCGGGTCCGCAACCTGCGCGACAAGCGCCACCGGCGCGAGGAAGGGCTGTTCCTCGCTGAGGGGCTGCGCATCCTGACCGAAGCGCGCGAGGCCGGGCGGCTGCCCGAATTCCTGTTCTTCGCACGCGACATGGCTGGCCATCCGCTGGTCCGCGCGCTGGTCGACGCCACCGAAGCGGCCGGTGGCGAGGCGATCGAGACCAATGCCGACATCCTCTCCAAGCTTTCGGGCAAAGACAATCCCGGCGCGGTCGTCGGCGTCTATCCCGAGTTCACACTGACGCTCGACCAGCTCGATCGCAGCCGCGCGGCCATCTGGCTGGTCGCCGAGCGGCTGCGCGATCCCGGCAATCTTGGTACCATTCTGCGCACCGGCGACGCGGTCGGCGCGGGCGGCCTGATCCTGATCGACGATTGCGTCGATCCCTTCTCGGTCGAGGCGGTGCGGGCGAGCATGGGCGCCTTGTTCACCGTTCCCGTGGCGAGGGCCAGTTGGAACGCCTTCCTGCCGTGGCTCCGCTCTGGTCGCAGCCAATTGGTCGGCCTCAGCCTCGACACCGAGCATGACTATAAGGCGGCACGCTACGAGGCCCCGGTCTTCCTGCTCACGGGCAACGAGGCACAGGGCATGCCCGACTTCATGGCCGGGGAATGCGATCTGCTGGTCAAGATTCCGATGCTGGGCAAGGCCGACAGCCTCAACGCGGCGGTCGCAACCGCGGTGATGGCCTATGAAGTGCTGAATAGGATTCGCGGCAGCTAATTTCACGGTTTGCACGGTGAATCGGCAATTATGTTACGTCTGCACGTAAGATTGTTTCGCAAGCGCGTCCATATCCTACCACGATCTCAAAGAGCCAGGAGAGGCTGGCACGCGAAATCCTATTTTGCCAGCATCCTGAACGGCGGCCGATCGTTACGGCCATGCGTGGTTCAGCCGCGACGCGGCAAGCAGCACGCGACAGAGGAGACCCTATCGTGATGAAGCTTGCCGCCGCCGGCGCCCTGATGCTGATCGCCCTGCCCGCTCTGGCGCAGTCGAACGCCCGGCCCTATCGCGCGCTCGGGACCGAGCCGTTCTGGTCGCTGACCATCGACGGCCGAACGATTCGCTACGAGCCCGCCGGCGGCCGCGTGGTGAGCGTCGCCACGCCGCGGCCGATCACCGGCTTCAACGGCGAGCGTTACGAGGCACGCGGCATGACGGTGGACATCACCCATGTCGAATGCAGCGACGGGATGAGCGACCGCACCTTTCACGACACCGTGACGGTAACGCTGCGCGGCCGCACGCTTCGCGGTTGCGGCGGCGACATCCTCTCCGAAACGCCGGAACAGGCATCGCTGCTCGAAGGCGATTGGCGGATCGAATCGATCAACCGCCGACTGGTGGCGCCGCGCACGACTCCGCGCGTGACGTTCGACGGCCAGCGGATCAGCGGCAATGCCAGCTGCAACAATTTCAACGGCGGCTTCCGCTTCGAACGTAGCCGGCTGACCGCGGGCCCGCTTCGTTCGACCAAGATGGCGTGCGCGCAACGCGCGCAGAATGTCCAGGAGAGCAACGTGCTGCGAATCCTCGGCAAGCCGCTCAGCGTGAGCCGCAACCGGAACGGCAAATTGGTGCTGACCAGCGCCCAGAACGAGCGGCTGGTTCTGGCGCCCGCCGGGCGGCGGTAATCCGGCTCAACTCTTCTTCTTGCGCTGATCGCGAACGTACTGGAGTTCGTTCCTGATCTTCTGATCGTCGGGAGTGAGCTCGAGGCATAGGCTGAGCATCTTTTCAGCTTCTTCGAGCCGCCCCAATTCGATCAGGTCGTACCCCATCCCGAACCAGGCGCGCCGGAGCGACTTCTTGCGCTGCTCGTCTTCCTCCAGCATGGCTCCGGCCGCAGCCCGCTGAAAGATATCATAGGATAGCTGCCACTTCCGTTGCACCTGATAGGCATAGGCCAGCTCGGAAAGATAATGTGCGTGCGCCGGCGAAAGCGCGACTGCCCGTTTCAGGAACGGTATCGCGGCATCGACCTGCTTCAAATCGATCAGGGCAAAACCCCGCGCCCAGAGCGCGGTGCACCAATCCGGGCCGAGCACAGTCGAGCCCATACCCGCTGCATCCGCATCACTCGCATAGAGGATGGTCTGTTTCGGATTATGCGCGCAGAAAATTCTACCTTTCTCTGCGGCGTAGAGTTTCTCATAGTCGGCCAGTAGCGGATCAAGGATTGCGATCGCGTCGGCCGGCTTGTTCGAATTGATCGCGGCAAGCGCCTTGCCCAGCTTTGCACTGCGCGCGACCTGCTCAGGATTTTCCTGCGACGCTTGCGCCAGCGTGGGACTTGCCGCCAACAATGCCAGCGCCGTGAACCAATGCGTGCGAGTCATGATGAAATCTCTCCGGCCCGACGACAGGCTATCAGCGCGATCGGCTGCGTCTCGCAAGAGCCCTGGTGCAGTCGGCAAGATTACTCTGCGGCCTGCGCTTCGGGAGCCTCGCTCGCAGGCAGCAGCTCGACGGCGGGTGCCTTGGCCACCACGTCGACGCTGTCGATACTGTCGAGCGTCGCATTGCCGGTATCGACATTGAGCGCCTGGAAGCGCCGCGCCGAAACCATCACCCGACCCTCGAAGCTAGCGACGAACTTGTTGTAATTGTCGACCGCGCTGTTGAGCCCACCGCCGACCCGCTTGAGATGAGTCGCAGCGGTGGCGAGGCGCTCGTACATCTCCTTGCCGAGCTTGCCGACCTCGCGCGCATCCTCGGTGAGCTTCTGCTGCCGCCACATCGCCGCGACGGTGCGCGCGAGCGGCAGGAAGGCCGAGGGGCCGGCAATGATCACCCGGTTGCGCGCCGCGCGCTCCCATAGTTCCATGTCGACCTCGAGCGCGCTCGACAGGAAATTGTCGCCGGGAATGTACATGATGACGAAATCGGGCGCCTTTTCGAATTGCGCCCAATAGGCCTTTCGCGACAGCCCATCGGCGTGGTTGCGCACTGCCCGGGCATGCGCGGCCAAGGCCGCCTGGCGCTCCTCGGCGGAGGTAGCTTCCGCTGCAGTCAAATAGGCATCGAGGACACACTTAACATCGACTATGAGCTGCTGATCGCCCGGCAGGCGGATGATGAAATCGGGGCGGAGCGCGCCGTCCTCGGTCGCGACCGAGACTTCGGCGGCGAAATCGACATGGCCGGAGAGGCCGGCGATCTCGATCAGGTTGCGGAATTGCTGCTCGCCCCAGCGACCGCGGGTCTTGGGCGCTGCACGGAGCGCGTTGACCAATTTTGCGGTCTCGGTGCGGGTCTCACCGAGTTGCGCCTTCACTTCGGTGATCGCCTCGCGCAGCACGCCATAGCTGTCGTTGCGCTCTTTCTCGACGCGCTGCAGCCCTTCCTCGTAGCGCTTGAGCGTCGACTCGACCGGCTGGAGCAGCGCCTTCATCTTCTCGTCGTTTTTCTCGCCGGCCTGGTTGAAGCGGGCCTCGGCACGTTCGAGGAAGACTTTCTGGGTTTCGTTGAGCATCGTTCCGGCGAGTTCGCGGAACTGCCCGGCCATCGCCTCGCGCGCACCCTTGAACTCGGCGAGGCGCTCCTCGAAGGCGTCGGCCCTCGCGCGGAGTTCGGTGAGCTGGAGGCGCGCCATGTCCCGCTCGTCGCGTAGGGCCGCGAGTTCGTCCCGGAGCGCGGGGAGATGGCTCGCGCGTTCCTCGGCGACGACGAGGTCGGAGATTGCCGCCTTGAAGTCAGCTTCGCGTCTGTCGCGCTCGGCACGCGCCTCGGCTACGCCGCGGCCGCCGAGGAACCAGCCGAGGCCGAGGCCGCCGAGCAGCGCCACTATGATCAGGATGAGAGCGAGCGAGTCCAACCTAGCCTCCCGGAACAGAAGGCGAACCTAGCTTGGAGGCGGTCCGGGGGCAACCACATACTCGTCACCCCGGGACTTGTGCTGGCTTGTGCCGCAGGTCTGGAAGTGATCCCGCCGTGCTCCGGCGAAGGCCGGAGCCTTGGCAACCCGAGGCGCTCCGGCCTTCGCCGGAGCTCGGTGACCAGTAAAGCGCGTTTATGCGGCGGCTTTCCGGGCCTTGGCGAGCTTCTTGAGGATCATGTCGCGCTTGAGGCGCGAGAGGTGATCGATGAAGACCACGCCTTCGAGATGGTCCATCTCGTGCTGGATGCAGGTGGCGAGCAGGCCTTCGAACACTTCGTCATGCGCCTCGCCCTGCGCGTCGAGCCACTTGACCCGGCAGCGCGCGGGGCGCTCGACATCGGCGAACTGATCGGGGATCGACAGACAGCCTTCGGTGTAGATGGAATGTTCGTCGGCGGGATCGAGGATCTCGGGATTGATGAAGACGCGGGGTGCGCGGATCGGCTTGCCCTCCTCGTCTTCCTCTTCCTGCAGGTCCATGACGATGACGCGCTTGGGCACTCCGACCTGGATCGCGGCGAGGCCGATTCCCGGAGCGTCGTACATCGTGTCGAACATGTCGGCGATCAGATCGCGCAATTCGTCGTCTACCTGCTCCACCGGCGCGGAGATCAGGCGCAAGCGCGGGTCAGGGACTTCGACGATCGGTAACAGAGCCATGACGTCGATTTAATTCGGGTGTCGCCTCGCCGCAAGGGCGGGAAATTACGCGACCGGCCGGCGCGCGCGGAGCGCCTGGGCGAGCGTGCCTTCGTCGAGATAATCGAGCTCGCCGCCGACCGGCAGCCCATGGGCGAGCTGGGTGATCCGCACCGGATAGGCCTCGAGGCGCTCGGCGAGGTAGTGCGCCGTGGTCTGGCCGTCGAGCGTGGCATTCATCGCGAGCACGACTTCGTCCACTCCGCCCGCGGCGACGCGGCGGACGAGGCTGTCGACACGCAGATCCTCGGGCCGGATGCCTTCGAGCGCCGAGAGGCGGCCGCCAAGGACGTGGAACTTGCCGGGGAACAGCCGCGACCGGTCGAGCGCCCAGAGATCGGCGACTTCCTCGACGACGCACAGCGACCGCGTGTCGCGGCGCGGATCGGCGCAGACCGCGCACGGATCGCTGGTGTCGACATTGCCGCAGATCCCGCAGGTGCTGAGCCGCCGGCTGACCGCCGTGAGCGCCGAGAGCAACGGATCGAGCGCGATCTCGCGCTTCTTGAGCAAATGGAGCACCGCGCGCCGCGCCGAACGCGGGCCGAGTCCGGGCAGACGGGAGAGCGCCTGGGTGAGTGCTTCGATTTCGGGGGACGCCATGGGCAAGAGATAGCCACAGAGCGACAGGAAGCAAATGCCCGTCGTCCCGGCGAACGCCGGGACTTGCACCGCACGTGCACGCCTCGATCGCCTGAGATCCCGGCTTTCGCCGGGGCGACGGATGGGGCTAAAGGCGCCCGATGCGGATCATCTTCATGGGAACCCCCGAATTCGCCGTCCCCGTGCTCGAGGCGCTGGTGGCGGCAGGACATGAGCTGGTGGCGGCGTACAGCCAGCCACCGCGGCGCGGGAACCGGGGCAAGGTGGCGCCCTCGCCCGTGCATGCCCGGGCGGAGGCACTGAGGATCGAAGTGCGCACCCCGCTTTCCTTCCGCAAGGAGCCCGAGGCGATCCCGGCGTTCGCGGCGCTCGATGCCGATGTCGCCGTCGTCGCGGCTTATGGGCTGATCCTGCCGATCGCAGTGCTCGAGGCGCCGCGGCTCGGGTGCCTCAACGTTCACGGCTCGCTGCTGCCGCGCTGGCGGGGGGCGGCGCCGATCCAGCGCGCGATCCTCGCCGGCGATGCCGAAACCGGCGTGGGGATCATGCAGATGGAGGCGGGGCTGGATACCGGGCCGGTACGGCTCGAGGGACGGACGCCGGTGGGCGGCAAGACCGCGGGAGAGCTTACCGCCGAGCTGAGCGCGATGGGCGCGCGGCTGATGGTCGAGGTGCTCGGCGATATCGACCGCTATCCGGCGGCGCCGCAGCCCGAAGATGGCGCCACTTATGCCGCCAAGATCGACAAGGCCGAAGCGCGGCTCGATTTTTCGCGGTCCGCAGTCGAGGTCGAGCGGCAAATACGGGCGTTCAATCCGGCACCGGGGGCCTTTTTCGAAATCGGTGGCGAGCGCGTGCGAGTGCATGCGGCGGAGGTTCTGCCGCAGACCGGCGAGGCCGGGATCGTACTCGATGACCGGATGACGATCGCTTGTGGCCAAGGCGCAATCCGCCCGACATCGGTGCAGCGCGCGGGACGTGGTGTGATGACGTCGGAGGAGCTGTTGCGCGGCTTCGTAATCCCGGCGGGTACTCCGCTTTGACACGGTTCGCGCTCACCGTGGAGTATGACGGCCGCCCGTTCATGGGCTGGCAGCGGCAGGACCATGGCCCGAGCGTCCAGCAGGCGATCGAGGACGCGGCATTCGCAGTCACCGGCGAGACGGCGGTGGTACACGCGGCGGGGCGCACCGATGCCGGCGTGCACGGGCTGGGCATGCGCGCGCATCTCGATATCGCGCGGGAGATCGGCGCATTCCGGCTGATGGAGGCGCTGAACGCGCGATTGCGGCCGCATCCGGTCGCAGTGCTCGATTGCGTCGCGATGGCCGACGACTGGCATGCCCGATTCTCGTGCATCGCGCGCCATTACGAATATCGCATCGTCTGCCGGCGCGCCCCGCTGACTTGGGAGAAAGGGCTGGCGTGGCGGATCGCCGTCGAGCTCGACGCCACGGCAATGCACGAAGCGGCGCAGGTGCTGGTGGGGCGACACGATTTTACTACGTTCCGATCGGCGCATTGCCAGTCGGCAAGTCCGGTCAAGACGCTCGACCGGCTCGACGTGACCCGCCACGGCGATCGGCTGCTGGTGCATGCCTCGGCGCGGTCGTTTCTCCACCATCAGGTGCGCTCGATGGTCGGCTGCCTCGGGCTGGTGGGCCAAGGGAAATGGAGCGCCGGGGATCTGCGCGACGCGCTGGAGGCGCAGGATCGATCGCGGCTGGGACTCAATGCGCCGCCGGACGGACTATTCTTCGTGCGAGCGGATTATCCCTGACGGGTGAATTTCGCGGCGAGCTCGACATGAGTCGACCAGCGGAACTGGCCGACCGGCTGGATCCAGTCGAGCCGGTAGCCGGCCTGCGACAAAGTCTCGGCATCGCGTGCAAACGTATTGGGATTACACGATACATAAGCAAGGATTGGTGCGCGAGATGCGGCGATTTCGGCGACCTGCTCGCGCGCGCCGGCGCGGGGTGGATCGAGCACGATCGCGTCGAAATTGGAGAGATCGCTCGCAGTGACCGGGCGGCGGAACAGGTCGCGATGCTCGGCGAACACCGGGCGTCGCGCCAGCGTCGCCGCAGCCTTGAGTGCCATGATCGGATCGCGCGCGGCTTCGGCGGCATAGACCTTGGCCCGGGGGAAGGCGAAGGTGAAGGTGCCGAGGCCGGCGAACAGGTCGGCGACCGCCTTCGCGTCGCCGACGATCTCCTGCACCGCCGCGACGAGCGCCGCCTCGCCCTCGGGGGTGGCCTGGAGGAAATTGCCCGGCGGGAACGGCACGGGGACGCCGCCCAGCGTGACGGTGACCGGTTCGGGCTCGTAGCGTGCGCTCGCGCCGAAACCTTCGTCGATCGAGAGGCGGGCGAGATGGTGGCGGTGCGAGAAGGCGCTCAACGCCTCGGCGGCAGCGAGGCCTTCGGCTTCGAGGCCGTCGATCAGCACGTCGGGACCCTGATCGGTCTGGACGAGATGGACGTTGATCCGGCGCGTGCCCGGGATCAGCGCCGCGAGCATGCCGCGCAGCGGCGCGACGAGAGAGAACAATTCGGGCGCGAGGATCCAGCATTCCTCCAGATCGATCAGCTCATGGCTGTTCTGGCGGGTGAAGCCGAGCCGGACCTGGCGTCCGCGGCGCTCGGCATGGAGCGTCGCGCGACGACGGGTGTTGGGAGGCGAGAGCAAGGGCGGGCGAATCCACGCCTCGAGCCCATGCGCCGCCAGCGCGCCCGATACGCGATCGGCGATGAATTGGGTCCAGCTGATTTCATCCAGATGCTGGAGCTGGCAGCCGCCGCATTCGGGGAAATGCCTGCACGGCGGACTCTGGTGGTGCTGCCCTGGGATGATCGCCCCCTCGGGCGTGACCCGGTCGCCGGGCGCGGCGAAGGCGACGTGGCGGCCATCGGCAGTGACGCCATCGCCGCGCGCGGCGACGCGGAGTACCTCGTCGTCGTTCACAGGCATTCCGAAATCGCCTCTGGGATGTGCATGATCAGCGCATCGGCGATCAGCGCCGGTCCTGCAAGCTGCGCGGCGCGGGCATGGAGCCAGGCGGCGGCTTCGGCGGGGACGGTCCCCTTCCCGCCCTGCACCACCTGCGCAGCGAGCAGACCGGCGAGGACGTCGCCGGTGCCCGCGGTGGAAAGCCAGGGCGAAGCGCCGGCAAGGACGCGGACGTCGCCCCGGGGTGAAGCGATCGCGGTGTCGGCCCCCTTGTGGACGATCGTCGTACGCGCGCTCGCGGCGGCTGCCAGAGTGCGGTGAATCTTGCTGCCCTCGTCGCTGCCGAACATCCGGTCGAACTCGCCCGAATGCGGCGTGATCCAGGTCGGCGCGGCGCGAGTCTCGAGCCAGCGCGCGGCGCCGGTGCCGAGCAGGGTCAGCGCGTCGCCATCGAGGATCAACGGCCTGGGCGCGGCGAAGGCGGCGCGGAGATACGCCTCGGCGCGGCGATCGCGGCCGAGGCCGGGACCGAGCACGATCGCGTCGATCCGGTCCCAGCCGAGAAACTCGGTGAGGTCCTCGGCGCTGTGCACTTCGCGGCGGACGAGCGCATCGGGGCCCTCGCCCCATGGCCGATCGCCGGCGAGCACGACATAGCCCGCGCCACCCGCCATTGCGGCACGCGCGGCGAGGCGCGCCGCACCGGGCATCGCGCCTTCGATCACTGCGACGAGGCCGCGGCTATATTTGTGGCTGTGCGCGCCGGGCGTCTCCAGTCGGGGGCGTGCCACGGTGCGCCAGCGAGTCTCGACGGGAATGTCGATATCGGCGAGCAGGAGCCTGCCGCACCGTTCGAGCCCCGCGTCGAGCAGATGCCCCGGTTTGAGCGCCCCGAGCGCGAGCGTGACGTCGATTCCGCGCGGCGCGCCGAGATCCCCGCCGGTGTCGGTGTCGATCCCCGAGGGCAGATCGATCGCGAGCGTGAATTCGGCCTGTTTGCACAGATCGGCGAAAACCGCCGCGAGGCCGCGCTCGAGCGGACGCGTCATCCCGGTGCCGAACAGCCCGTCGACCAGCACGGGGCGCGGGCGCGCCGCATAAAGTGAACTGGTCGGGCCGTGCCACAGCGCGTGCATCCGCTCGGCGGCGCCCGGCGCAGGTGCACCGGTGGCGACGAGACTGACGTCATGGCCCCATTGTTGCAGGAGGCGCGCCGCGACATAGGCGTCGCCGCCATTGTTGCCGGGGCCGGCGAGGATCAGGATGGGACGCCCCATCGCGAAGCGCGCAGTCTCGCGGGCGACCGCGGCCCCTGCTTGTTCCATCAGCGAATCCTGCGAAACGCCGCTGGCGAACACCGCCTGCTCGGCGGCGCGCATTTCGGCCGCAGTGACGATCGGGACGCCCGAGAGAATCACTGGCGTATCGTCGCAGGAAGACGGTAGCGCGCGCCGCCGAGTTCGACCTCGATGCGATCGGCGGCGATCGGGGTCACCTTGGCCGGCTCCGCGCCATCGGCGGCGATCACGCCGCGGCCGTCGCGGGTGATCTGGAGACGGTGGAAAGCGCCGTCGGGGTGGCGGAGGGTGAGGATGACGCCCGCCGGGGTCTCGGTGCGGTCGATCGTGCAGACCGGGGTGAATTCGCTGCTGCCGGGAGCGGCGCAGTCGACTTTGGGGACTTCGGGCCGGGGGGTGGGAGCGGTCTGGTTGGAGGCTTCGAGGGCTGGCCCAGCCGGCTTTTCGGCAGGCGGCCCGCCACACGCGGAGAGAAAAGCAATGCAAGCGCCAGCGGCTGCAAGGAAGCGCGTGCTCGCGGCGTGCCCCTCCCCCAATCCCTCCCGTAAACCGGAGGGGAGCAATCGCTGCAAGCGCTCGACTTCATCACTCGCCTTCCGCGAAGCGGGAGGAGCCGGGGGAGCGCCTAGAGCCACAGGCACTCGCGCAAAGCGGGAAGCCCCTTGCGGCGCGCCGAAAGAGAGGGGGATTTCCTGTCAGATATCCGCGTAAACATGGCGTTCGGCGCTGGCTCCCGGGTGCGTTACCGCACCCTTATAGGCAGGGCCGACGGTTCGGGAATAGCGCCAGAGCGCGCCCGCCTGGTAATCGTTAACGCGCGGTTGCCATCTCGCACGGCGTTCGGCGAGCACGTCTTCGGGCACGTCGAGGTCGATCGTCCCGGCTTCTGCGTCGATGCGGATGGTGTCGCCATTCTCGACCAGGGCGATCGGACCGCCCTCGGCAGCCTCGGGGCCGACATGGCCGATGCAGAAGCCGCGGGTGGCGCCCGAAAAGCGCCCGTCGGTGATCAGCGCGACCTTCTCGCCCATGCCGAGGCCGTAAAGCGCCGCGGTGGTCGACAGCATCTCGCGCATGCCGGGGCCGCCCCTGGGGCCTTCGTAGCGGATGATGATGACTTCGCCTTCCTCGATCTTGCGATGCTCGACCGCCTCGAACGCATCCTCCTCGCAATCGAATACGCGAGCGGGCCCGGTGAACTGGAGGCGGTGCATCCCGGCGACTTTCACGATCGCGCCCTCAGGGGCCAGCGTGCCGCGCAGCCCCACGACACCGCCGGTGGGCGAGAGTGGCGTCTTGACGTCATAGATGACCTTCTGGTCGGGGTTCCACGTGACCTGATCCACATTCTCGCCGAGGGTCTTGCCGGTCACCGTCATGCAATTGCCGTCGAGGAAGCCTCCGCCAAGCATCGTCTTCATCAGCATGTAGACGCCGCCAGCCTCGTGCATGTCCTTGGCGACATATTTGCCACCCGGTTTCAGGTCAGCGATGTAAGGTGTTGATTTGAAAGCCTCTGCCACGTCATGAAGATCGAACTCGATCCCGGCTTCGCTGGCCATCGCGGGCAAGTGCAGCGCGGCGTTGGTCGAACCCCCGGTCGCCGCGACCACGCGGGCAGCGTTGATGAACGCCTCACGCGTGCAGATGTCGCGCGGGCGCAGGTTCATCTCGATCAGGTTCATCACCTGGTGGCCTGCGGCCACGGCGATCTGCTCGCGCGACTGATAGGGCGCTGGCACCATGTTCGAATTGGGCAGCGACAGGCCGATCGCCTCGCCGACGCACGCCATGGTGTTGGCAGTGAACTGGCCGCCGCACGCGCCATGCCCGGGGCATGCGACCTTCTCGAGCGCGGTCAGTTCGTGGAGCGGGCAATTGCCGGCAGCGAACTTGCCCACCGCTTCGAACACGTCGACGACGGTAACGTCCTTGCCGTGGAACCGGCCCGGCAGAATCGATCCGCCATAGACGAAGATCGAAGGCACGTTGAGGCGCAGCATCGCCATCATCATGCCCGGAAGCGACTTGTCGCAACCTGCGAAACCGACCAGCGCGTCGTAGCAATGGCCGCGGACGCTGAGTTCGACCGAATCGGCAATCACTTCGCGGCTGACCAGCGAAGACTTCATACCCTGATGCCCCATCGCGATGCCGTCGGTGACGGTGATCGTGTTGAAGCGCCGCGGCATGCCGCCATTGGCGATCACGCCTTCGCGCGCGGCATCGGCCTGGAAATCGAGCGTGGTGTTGCACGGTGCGCTGTCGTTGCCCGCGCTCGCCACCGCGACGAAGGGCTTGGCGATATCCTCTTCGGGAATGCCCATCGCGTAATAATAGCTGCGATGGGGAGCGCGCTCGGGTCCGACGGAAACATGGCGGCTGGGCAGACGGGATTTGTCGAATCGGTTTGTCATGATGCGCAAGCCTATGTCGCGGGAGGCCTGTTTCGCGCAAGACTATTGCGCAAAGAATTTGCCAGCGCGGCTAAAGTCTGGCTCCATTGCTCGACCCCGGCCGCATCGCGGATCAGATCGTTGCGGACCTCGATCGCGACCGAGGGGATGCCGTTCGCCTCGGCATGGCGGTTGAGCGTCGCGTTGAGCAGACGGCCCGAATAGGGTTCGTTGTCCCCGGTGACGAAGCCCTCGCTGCGGAAGAAGTCGATTGCGGCGCACGCAGCGCGGGCGTCACGATTGTAGAGGATGCCGACCTGCCACGGACGATCGGTGCCGCCATGTTCGAGGCAGGGCGTGAAGCTGTGGATCGACAGGATCAGCTTCGGCCTTTGGCTGCGCACGCGGCGGGAGAGCAAGCGATGATAGGGCGCGTGAAAACGGACGATCCGCGCGGCGCGGTCGACAATGTCGTTGCCGGGGATCAGATGACCATCGCTGCGATGCGGGATCAAGCCGACATGGTCGGGCTCGCGATGAAGATCGATCACCAGTCGGGAAACCGTGGCGAGGATCGCCGGCGTATCGAGACGCGCGGCGAGACTGCGAGTCAGCGGACCGGCGCCGATGTCGACCGCGATGTGGCGGTCGAGCAATTCGGGTGCGATGCCGAGATCCAGATCGGCTGGCACCGTGTTTGACGCGTGATCGCAAATCAGCAGGATATCATGCTGATTTCCTTCGATGATTTCAGCAGGTGCGCTCATCGATACTGCGGCTTGCGGCGTTCGCGGAATGCGGCGACCCCCTCGGCGAATTCGCACCCGCCGAACGCGTCGTCAAAGGCCTGATCGAGCCCGTCCCCGCCCGGGATCGTGCGCTTGAGCAGGCGCACCGCTTCGGGCGCGTTGCCCGCGATCGTAGCGGCGAGCGCCGTCGCGGTCTCGATTGCCTTTTTGGAACGCAGCTCGACAAGACCGATGCGTTTGGCTTCGTCGGGAACCAGCCGGTCGCCGGTGAACAGCATCAGCGACGCCATGCCCTTGCCCACCTGCCCCACCAGCCGCGCGACATCCTGCTGCGGATAGCCGAGCCCAAGCCGTGCAGGCGTGGTGGCGAATTCGGCATGGTTGCCGGCGACGCGGATGTCGGCGGCGAGGATCAATGCGACCGCGGCGCCGAAGCAGCCGCCGTCGATCGCGGCGATCACCGGCATCGGCAAAGCGGCGAGCGCCTCGATCGCGTCGCGCATGGCGATGCGGAAGGTCGCGCGAAGCGCCGGATCCTGCTGCAGCGCCTCGAATTCGCGAACATCGGCGCCGGCCGAGAAGATGCCCGAAACGTCGGACTTGAGAATCACCGCGCGGGCATCGCCGACCTGGCGCGCGGCGGCGGCAAGCGCCTGCCACGCCGCGATCGGCAGCGCATTCCTGGCTTCGGCGCGCGCCAGCGCGATGGTCGCGACCGGGCCGTCGCGGGTCAGGTGGATCATGCCCGCGCTCTGCCCGATCGCGCCGCTTCTGTCACGGGTTGCGGCAACGGCCATTGCCCGATAGCGCGCCCGGCATGACACGCATCGTCGGCCATGTCGCGGCGCTCCATCGCTATCCCGTCAAGTCGATGGCAGGCGAGCGGCTGGGCGTTGCCGAGGTCGACTGGCAGGGAATCGAGGGCGACCGTCAATATGCGTTCGTCCGCAAGGGCAATGGCACGCGCTTCCCGTGGTTGACCGCGCGCGAGGTGCCGGCGATGGTGCTCCACCGCGCCAGCTTCGCCGACCCCGGCGCACCCAAGACTTCGGCGGTGCTGATCGAGACGCCCGACGGCGCGGCGGTCTCGCTCCACGATCCGATGCTCCATGCGCATCTCGAGGCGGCGGCGGGCGAGCCGGTAGGGCTGCTCCAGGTCGCACGTGGAATCTATGATGCGATGCCGATCTCGATCGTCACGACGGCGAGCCACGCCAGCATCGAGGCGGTCCATGGCTGCGCGCTCGATCCGCGGCGCTTCCGCGCGAATGTGATGATCGAGAGCGAGCTGCCGGTGAACGAGTGGCAGGGGCTGCGGCTCGCCTTCGGCAATGGCGACGATGGCGCCGTGGTGCAGATGGCCGACCCGATCCCGCGCTGCGTGCTGATCACGATCGATCCCGACACCGCCGCCAAGGATGTCCGGGTGCTGCGCACGGTCGCGCAGCAATTCGGCAATGCCTATGGCGTCTATGCGACGCCGGCGCGGCCGGGGCTGATCCGGGCCGGCGATCCGGTGCGGGTGGTGGGTTGAATGCGCCAGTTCAAAATCGGGATTTTGGGTGCCAAGTCGGCATTGGCGCCAGTATCGAAAAACTGAGACCTTGCTGTCGTCAAATAACTGGCGGGGGTGACGGTCATGTCGAGCTGGATGATTTACGTTCAGACTGCTTCCTGGGCGGGAGCCGCGCTTACAGCCGTGATCGGCGTATGGCGCTTCGGTAACGATACGAAGCAGGCGCGAATCCAGAAACAGGAAGAGATCGACGCCAAACTCGAAGCCAACGCGGTTGCTCGACGAGAGCTGGATTGGCGCCGGGCTTCAGCTGCACAGATCAGCCTCGAGAAGATGGAATCGGACCCCTTGGCCTCGGACGCCGTGCTGATGCTCGACTGGGACGGACGCGAATTTCCCAGCAGCAAGCCGGCCTGGCGGCTTCGGAGAAGCGCGGTGCTCCATGCGCTGCGGGACATAGGCGAGCCTTTCGACGACAGCGAAATATATGTCCGCGACGCGATGGACAGACTTCTCTGGCATTTCGAGCGTATTCAGCAGCAAATCGATGTCGACCTCATCGATCTCCGGCACGTGCTGTTTCCGCTGGGATACGTGGCCGCGCTGATGAACGAGGCACCCGAACCCTTCCAGCGATTCATGACCGCTTATGGTTATGTCGGGGCGATGAAACTGATCGAAAGTCTCAAGGAGCAGGGTTTGCCCGATATCGATCCCGATTATGAAAAACTGTTCGGGTTGGACGAGTCTGCCAGCGCAGGCGCTGAAAATTCCGCGAGCAGGGATCGTTGACGATACTATCCGCGCCCGGCTCAACCCAGCGCGTCGAGCGCCTTTTCCACGCCGTCCATCGTGAAAGGCTTGGACAGGATCGGGCGGTCGCGCCACGGCTCGGCGATCGAATCCCCTGCCCCGCCGGTGGCGAGGATGAAGGGGATGCCGAGTTCGGCGAGCTTCGCGGCGATCGGCCAGCTCTGCTCGCCGCCGCGCAGATTGACGTCGAGGATCGCCGCCTCGACACCTCCGGCGTCGATCCGCGCCAGCGCGCCGGCGACATCGTCGGCAGTCCCGGCGAGCTCCCGGTCGAGCGCGTCGAGAAAGTCCTCGAGCATCATCGCGATCAAGGGTTCGTCCTCTACGATGAGGACACGGCGCAAGCTTGGCATGTTCGGCACTTTGCAGGAAATTCTGGCGCCGCCAAGAGATTATTTCGGCGCGAGAACATCACGGGTAGCTTCGGCAAGCTGTTGAACCGAAAAGGGTTTGGGCAGGAAGGCGACATTGCCGAGATCGATCGACTTGCGCAGCTGCTCCTCGGCATAGCCCGACATGAACAGGATCGGCAGATCGGGATAGCGCGCGCGGACCTGTCGCGCCATGGTCGGGCCGTCCATCGACGGCATCACGACGTCGCTGATCAGCAGATCCGGGCGCTCCATCGTTTCGAGCGTCTCGAGCGCGGCTTCGCCATTTTCGGCGGTGACGACGGTATAACCCTGTCTGGTGAGCGCACGCTCGGCGACGGCACGGACCATGTCCTCGTCCTCGACCAGCAGGATCGTGCCCGAGCCCCAGAGATCAATCTGCTTGGGCTTGACCGGCGCCTTGACGACCGCTGTCTCGGGCGCGCTGTGGACCGGTAGATAGATGGTGAACTCGGCGCCGCCGCCGGGGATGTTGTCGGCGAAGATGAACCCGCCCGATTGCTTGATGATACCATAGACGGTCGACAGGCCGAGCCCGGTGCCCTTGCCGATTTCCTTGGTGGTGAAGAACGGTTCCCAAATCTTGCCGAGGATGTCGGGCGGGATGCCGGTGCCGGTGTCGGTGATGCGCAGCGCAGTATAGTCGCCGACGGGCAAGACGTCGTCGTCCATCTGGCGGACCTCGGCGGCGGCGACGCAGGCAGTGGCGATGGTGAGGGTGCCGCCGCCATTGGGATTGGCCGATAGCATCGCATCGCGGGCGTTGACCGCGAGGTTGACCACCACCTGCTCGAGCTGGCCCGGATCGGCGCGGACAGGACCGAGATTGCGGCCGTGCTTGACTTCGAGCCGGACGGTCTCGCCGAGCAGACGCTTGAGCAGGTTCGAGACCTCCGAGATGACGTCGGGGAGCTGAAGCACTTGCGGGCGCAGAGTTTGCTGGCGTGAGAAAGCGAGCAATTGCCGGGTCAGCGACGCGGCGCGGTTCGAATTGGCGCGGATCTGCTGGATATCGTCATAATCGCTGTCGCCGGGCGAATGGCGCATCAGCATCAGGTCGCAATGCCCGATGATCGCAGTGAGGATATTGTTGAAATCGTGCGCGACGCCGCCGGCGAGCTGGCCGACCGCCTGCATCTTGGTCGCCTGGGCGATCTGGCGCTTGAGCTTGCCCTCCTCGCCCGAATCCTTGAGGCTGATCAGCACCGCGGCGTCGCCGAGCCCGCGCGCGCCGGCGATGGTGAGCGCTACCGGCTCCTCGGGCGCGTCGACGAAGCGCACTGTCATCTCGGCCGATTGCGCGGCACCGCCGGCGAAGCGGCGGACGGCATCGGCGAGCGCGGCCTTGTCCTCGCGCACCACCAGATCGATCGGATAGAGCGGCGGCGCGGCGGCGTTGATTCGCGCGGCGCGGACGAACGCGTCGTTCATGCTGACGAAGCGGCCATCGCGATCGACGAGCGCGAGGCCCGAGGGCAGCATCGCGATCAGCGAGCGGACATGCGCCGATGCGCTCGCCCCGATCGCCGGGCTCGGCAGCGCGAGATTGTCCTCGTCGAGCAATGCGACCAGCATCGGCGCCTCGTCGCCGTCGAGGAACGGAATCTGGAGGACGCGGAGCGGATTGCCTTCGAGCCCCTCGCGCTCGAAGCGGACGAGGCCCATCGAATCGGTGATCAGGAAACGGGTGAAATCGCGGCCTTCCGCGGGCGCGTCGGGCGAGCCCATCGCGCGCGCCTTGAACACCCGGTTGGCCGAGCGGACCCGGCCCTCGGGCGTGACCATCACTGCCATGATCCCCGCCGCGGCGAGTCGATCGCCGGTATGGCCGTGGATCAGCGCCTCGACTTGCGTCGCGAGATCGAGCGCCTGCACCCCGACGAAACGCCACACCAGAGATTCGTCGCCGACCCGCTCGACCCGGGCGGAGACCGGCGCGCCATATACCTGGATATTGTCGACATGCGCCTCGCCGTCGCGCCACGCAGTGCGCGCCGCGACGCCGAGCGCGTCGACCGCGGCATCGCTGATCGGCAGGCTGGGCGGGGTCGGCCAGCCGGCGAAAAGCATCTCGTAGCGGGCATTGGCGCAGACCATCCGGCCGGCGCGGTCGGTGACGGCGAGCGCGTCGTCCGAGGCGGCGGCGAGCGCCTGCGCGACCGACCAGTCGGTGTGAGTCTCGACCAGCGCGTCGCGATGGAGCATCCGGCGCGCGCCGAGCAACAGGCCTGCCCCGAGAATGCCGGCCGCGACGAAACCGATCGCGACGGCACGGTCGTTGAGCGTGAGCAGGATGAGCGCCGCGGCGGCGAGGCCGGCGGTGAGCGCGGCGAGCAGCGGAAGCAGGCGGCGCGGCGGCGGCGCAGGAGTCGGCAAGGTCGCCATGCGGCTAGCGATGTTCGCTGGCGCGTGAGCGGTCAAGCCCGTTCCCTCTCCCATCGGGAGAGGGAGGGATCGGCGAAGCGGCGGAAGGGTGAGGGTCGATAGCCGCCCTCCCCCTTCCCACGCGCTTCCCGCGCGGGCCCTTCCCGCTCCCAAGGGGAGCGGGAGATCAGATCACCAGATCTGGACGCGTTGCTCGGGCGTCAGGAACAATTTGTTGCCCGACGCCGGCGCGAAGGCCGAATACCAAGGGTCGAGATTGCGCACGACCCAGGCGCGCTGCTGCGACGGGCTGTGCGGATCGGTGAGCAGGCGCTGGCGCAGATTGGCCTCGCGATAATTGCGCCGCCAGACCTGCGCCCAGCCGAGATAGAAACGCTGATCGCCCGAAGTGCCGTCGATCACCGGCGCGCCCTCGCCACTCAGCGAATGCTTGTAGGCGTCATATGCGACGGTCAGGCCCGCCAGATCGGCGACATTCTCGCCAAGAGTCAGCGCGCCCTTCACATGCATCCCCGGCAGCGGCTCATATTGATCATATTGCGCGACCAGCGCATCGGTGCGCGCCTTGAACGCCGCGACATCGGCTGGCGTCCACCAGTCGGTCAAACGGCCCTCATTATTATATTTGGCGCCCTGATCGTCGAAATGGTGGCTGAGCTCGTGGCCGATCACTGCGCCGATACCGCCATAATTGACCGCCGGATCGGCGTTGGGATCGAAGAAGGGCGGCTGGAGGATCGCCGCTGGGAAGACGATCTCGACCATGCCGAAATTGGCATAGGCATTCACTTCCATCGGAGTCATGCCCCATTCCCAGCGCCGGATCGGCGTACCGAGCTTCGAGACCTCGTCGTCGTGCGCCCAGTTGTTGGCGCGGATGTTGTTGCCATAGGCGTCGCCCGCGACGATCTGCAGGTTCGAATAATCGTGCCAGCGATCAGGATAGCCGATCTTGGGCGTGAAGGCGGCGAGCTTGGCGTGCGCCTTGACCTTGGTCTCCGGTGCCATCCAGTCGAGCTGGTCGATGCGGCGGTCCATCGCGGCGATGACGTTCTTGACCAGTTCGTCGGCCGCGGCCTTGGTCGCCGGCGGGAAATATTTCGCGACATAGGCTTGGCTGACTTCGTCCGAGACCGCGCCGGTAGTGAACTCCACCGCGCGCTTCCAGCGGACCTGCTGCTCGGGCGTTCCCGAAAGCGTGGTGCCGTAGAACGCGAACTGCTCCTTGTCGAAGCTCGACGGCAGCACGTCGGCGAAATTGTCGAGGCTGCGGACCAGCAACTGGTCCTTGAGAACGCCGAGCGGCGTGCCCTGGACCTGCTTCGCGATCGCCGTCACTGCGCTCGGCTGGGCGACGATCACGCTGTCGACCGATGCGCCCATGCCGGCGAAATAGCCCTTGAAGTCGAAGCCCGGCGCCTTCCGCACGAGCTGGGCCACGGTCATCTGGTTGTAGGTCTTGTTGGCGTCGCGGCTCTCGACCCGGGTCCAGTGCGCCTGCGCGATCCGCGTCTCGAGTGCGAGGATCGCGCTGGCGCGCGCAGCGGCATTGGGTTCGTGCGCCAGCGTCAGCACATTCGCGAGGTGCTTCTCATAGGCATTGCGCGTCTCGACGAGCTTGGCGTCCTTCGAGAGATAATAATCGCGGTCGGGCATACCGAGCCCGCCCTGCGCGAGGCTGAGCGCATAGACTTCGGGGTTCTTGTCGTCCTGGCCGACATAGCTGCCGAAAAGGCCCCGTACGCCATTGCGATCGGCCTGGGCATATAATGCGGCGAGGCCGGACTTCGCCTTCACGCTTTTGATCTGGTCGAGCCAGGGCTGGATCGGCGCGAGACCCTTGGCGTCGATCGCCGCGGTGTCGAGATAGGTGGCATAAGCCATGCCGATCTTCGAGTTGGGATCGGCCTTCGCCGCTTCGAGGATCTCCTGCGTGCGCTGCTTGGACAGATCGTCGATCACGTTGAACGCGCCGAAGTTCGACTTGTCCGACGGGATCGGCGTGGTCCGCGCCCAGGTGCCGTTGGCGAAGCCGTAGAAATCGTCGCCGGGGGCAATCGACTTGTCCATGCCCGCTTCGTCGAAGCCGTAATTGCCGAGTTGCGGGCGCGGCGCAGTCGCGGGTGCGACCGGGCCGACCGCGGCTTGCGACACAGTCGCGGTCTGGGCGGCTACGGCCTCGGGCGGCGGGGTGTCAGCGCGGGTGCAACCGGCAAGCAGCGCAGGCGCTGCGAGAAAGGTAGTGGCAAGAAGCGGAAGACGCATGGAGCGACCCTTCGAAAAGAGAAAGGCGCTGTCTTACGCCGCTGCTACGGCGCGTCAATCTGCCGCGCCGCGCGGTCGGTTGAGCGCTTGCGCCATTTGCGCGTGATCCACAAACGCCAGCCGAACGCCGCGACGACATAGCCGAGAACGCCGCCGATGACGGCGCACATCGCCATGCCGACGGCGGTGGGCAGGCCGACATCGGCAGCGAGCCAGTGCAACCAGCCGGCATCGGCCACCGCGGTCTTGGCCTGCGCCGCGGTGGTGCCGCTCAGATGCAGCGTCCAGTTCCCGAGCTTGTAGTAGAGAATGAACAGAAACGGCGTGGTGAACGGGTTGGTGAAGAAGGTGGTCAAGGCGGCCGCAGGCACGTTGGCGCGGAGCGGCAGCGCGAGCACCGCCGATGCCGGGATCTGGCCCATCGGGATCAGGATGCCGGTGAACATGCCGAGCGCGACGCCGCGCGGAACCGAGCGCCGCGTCATCCGCCAAAGCGACGAATGGAGGATGCGGTGGGCGATCGGGCGCAGCCAGCGATTGGACTCGAAGCTCTCGCGCGTCGGCAGATTACGATCGACCCAGGCGCGGAAGCGCGCGCCGAGCCCGCGCTCAGCCACGGTCGCGGAGGAGACGGCCTTGCTCTCGCTTCCAGTCGCGTTCCTTGATCGACTCGCGCTTGTCATGCGTCTTCTTGCCCTTTGCGAGCGCCAGCTCGACCTTGGCGCGGCCGCGCCCGTTGAAATAGATCGAGAGCGGGACGAGGGTCATACCCTCACGCGCCACCGCACCGTGCAGCTTGTTTATTTCACGCTCGTGAAGGAGCAATTTACGCGGGCGCTTGGGCTCGTGATTATAGCGATTGCCGTGGCTGAATTCGGGGATGTTGGCATTGACCAGCCACACCCCGTTTTCCTTCACTTCGGCATAGGCCTCTGCGATCGAGCCCTCGCCGAAGCGCAGCGATTTCACTTCGGTGCCGGTCAGGGCCAGCCCTGCCTCGTAAACCGTCTCGATGAAATATTCGTACCGCGCGCGCCGGTTCTCGGCGACGGTCTTCACTTTCTCGAAGGTGGCGGGACGCGGACGGGCCATGGGATGTGGGCATGTAGGCGTGGGGCGGGCTGAAGGGAAGCCATCGTTCCAGCCTATAAAAGATAAAGGGCCCGACGCATGCGCCGGGCCCATATTTCCTCCCTTGAAGGGAGGGGTCAGGGATGGATCAGCGGTGGCCAGGGCTCGATGCCTTGGCCACCGCTTCCGATGCCCGGGACTGAGTCTTATGGGCGCGTAGACACGCGCGCACCCCCTGCCCCTCCCTGCGGGCAGGGAGGGGCGTGGAGAGTTCAGCGCATCCGGGTGCTGAACGAGACGCCGATGATCCGCGGATCGTTGAACACCGCAGCCATGTAGTTCTCGATAACGCCCTTGAGATTCTTCTCGTTGGTGATGTTGCGGGCGAACGCCGCGATTTCCCATTCGCCGTTGCCACCTTCATAGCCGATCTTCAGACCACCTTCGAAGTTGCCGTTCGACGTGAACTCCTTGCTGTCGTAGAGCACGAAGCTGGTGAAACCCTGCAGGTTCCAGTCGGTCGAGACGAAGAACTTGCCGTCGTTTGCCGTCGGGATGTCGTAGCGCGCCGCGACGTTGAGATTATATTCGGGCGCGTTGGGCAGGCGATTGCCGTCGATCGAAGCGAAAATGCCGGTCACGGGATCGTTGACCGTGCAGACCATCACCCCCCCGAGCACGCAGACTTGCGCCCGCGCATCGGCATCGTCGATCTCGGTATGCAGCCAGCTGCCGCCCAGCGAGAGCGCGAAATTGTCGATCGGGCGCAGGTCGAGTTCGGCCTCGACGCCATAGGCCTTGGCCTTGTCGGCGTTGAGCAGCACGCCGTTGCCGTTGAGGTCGTTGGCGTTGAGCTGGATGTCATCGACGGTGTAATAAAATCCGCTCAGGCTGAAGCGGACGTTATTGTCGAGCAACGCGCCCTTCACGCCAGCTTCCCAGGACAGGATCGTCTCCGAATCCGCAGTGCTGAAGTCTGAGTTGAACACCGCCGATCGGCCCTGGATCGTCGGGCCGCGGAAGCCCTTGGCGACGCGGGCATAGAGGCTGGCATTGTCGCCGAGCTTGTAGAGCGCGCTGACGTCCCAGCTCTCCCTGGTGTCCTCGAGCTCGACATAGCGGCGGCCGGTATAGGTGACCGCGCCCGTTCCCGTGTCGGCGGTCTTGAGCAGGCGCGTGCTCTTGCTGTCGTTGGTGATGCGCGCGCCGGCGGTGATCGTCAGGCTCGGGACGACTTCATAGCTCGCCTGACCGAATGCCGCCCAGCTGGTATTGATGTTGTGCAGCCGCACCCAATTATTGGGATTGTTGCTGTTGGGATTGGCACCGCTGAACGGCGTCGTGAGGAAGAAGCGGCGCTGGTAGAAATCGGTGGTGTCGCGCGAGTCGAAATAATACCCGCCGAACTGCCAGTTGAACCGGCCGGTGCCGGGGCTGGCGAGGCGCAGCTCCTGGCTGAACTGGTCGAGGTCGCGGACATTGCCCTGCGACTGGCCATAGAATGCCGGGCCGGCGAACAGGGCCGCCGCGCCGCCATCGGTGTCGCCACGGCTGTAACCGGACGTGGTTTCCCACGCCGAAATCGAGGTCAGCACCGCGCCGCCGAGATCATAGCTCGCGCGGAGCGACGCGCCATAGGTGTCGTATGCCTGCGGATTATCCAGCGCCTCGTCATAGGCGACGCGGTCGCGCGGCTCGTTCTCGACGCTGTTCGAGCCCTTCACCAGCGCGCCGCGGTGGAACAGGGTCGAGCTGCCCTTGTACCAGCGGCCATGGCCCGAAAGATCGAAGGTCAGGCGTTCGGTGGGCGTGAAGCGGAGCTGGAGGCGCAGATTGCGGTCGTCGAAGCCGCCCATCGCGTTGAAGCTGCCGCGGGTGCCGTCGAAGCTCGGCCCGGTATAGGTGTTGTCGACCCAATCGTCGCGGTGCTGGTAAAGCCCCGACACGCGGAAGGAGAGCAGATCGTCGACGATCGGGCCGCCGAAGCCGGCGTCGATGTTGGAGCTGCCATATTCGCCGACCGACATCGCGGCGCGGCCCTGGAAGCTGTCGCTCGGGCGGATCGTGTCGAACTTGACGATGCCCGCGGTGGTGTTGCGACCGAACAGCGATCCCTGCGGGCCGCGCAGCACTTCGACGCGGTCGAGATCATAGACCGGGTTCGACTTGAGCACGACATGCTCGAGCACGACATCGTCCTGGATGATCGACACCGGCTGCGACGCGCCGAGATAGAAGTCGATATTGCCGAGCCCGCGGATGTAATAGCGCGGGAAGATGCGGCCCGTGGTCGTTTCGGCATAGAGGCCGGGGACGCGGCCGGCGAGTGCCAGCGTATCGTCGCCCGCCGCCTGAAAGTCGCGGAGCTGATCGCCCTGCACCACCGCCACCGACACCGGCACGTCGATCAGCCGCTCCTCGCGACGCTGCGCGGTGACGACGATGTCGCCGGCATCCGCCTGCGCATCGGCGGCGACTTCTTCCTGCGCGAAGGCAGTGCCGGCGTAGAGCAATGCGGCGACGGCCGCGCTCGAACGAAGGACACGGCGGACAGATACGAATTTCATCGGTTCCCCAATCTTGTTTTGGTTCGCGGACGCACGCATCCCATCGCCCGACACACGTGCACGGGACGGCTGGCGTTCGCAAAAGGGCTGTTTTCCCTGAGCGGGCGGCTAGGCGCCGAATGTGATAGGATTGTGACGAATGCGTGCGGTTTACCGCAGTGCAAGATGCACTATTTGCAAGCGCAATCCGGGCTAAATCAGTCCGGCATGCGCCAACGCGGCGTCGACGGCGGCACGGCTCGTCTCGGAAGCCTCGGTCATCGGCAGACGGAGCTCGCCGGGGAAGCCGGGCCGTACCTTGCCGAGCGCGTACTTCACTGGTCCTGGCGAGGCATCGGTGAACATCGCGATGTGCAGCGGATAGAGCCGGTCGTGGAGTTCGAGCGCGCGGGCATTGTCGCCCGACACCCAGGCAGCCTGGAACTCGGCGCACAGCCGCGGCGCGACATTGGCGGTGACCGAGATGCACCCCGTGCCGCCCATCGCATTGAAGGCGAGCGCGGTTTCGTCATTGCCCGAAAGCTGAATGAACCCGGCGCCGCAGCCGGCACGCTGCTCGGAGACGCGGCCGAGCTGGCCGGTCGCGTCCTTGACCCCGAGGAAGCGGTCCGGGAACGCCGCGGCGATCCGCGCCATCGTCGCAGGCTGGATGTCGGTCACGGTGCGGCCGGGAACGTTGTAGAGAATGACCGGCAGGTCGGTTGCCCGGGCGACTGCCTCGAAATGGCGGAAAATGCCTTCCTGGCTCGGACGGTTGTAATAAGGCGGGACCATCAGCACCGCGTCCGCGCCCGAATTCTTCGCGGCGTGGACATTGGCGATCGCCACCTGGGTGTCGTTCGAACCGGCGCCGGCGAGCACGGGCACCCTGCCCTTCGCCTGATCGGCACAGATGCGGACGACTTCGAAATGCTCGTCCTTGGTCAGCGTCGCCGCCTCGCCGGTGGTGCCGCACGGAACCAAAGCCGCCGAACCTTCGGCAATCTGCCATTCAACAAGGTCTCGGTAATCTTGCTCTGCAAAGGTGCCGTTACGGAACGGCGTTACCAGCGCAGGAATCGACCCGGAGAACATGGCGTGAAAATCTTCCTCATTTCCCGAGATCGGGACTGGCAGATAGGCGGCGAGTCCGTATGATGTCCAGCATGCTCGGGACGGTTATCAAGAGCGCTGTATTGCTCGCTGGGGTGTCGGGGGTCGCGGTTTCGTCGCAGCTCACGCAGGAACAAATCCGATCGGCCGCGGGGGCGCTGCAGGAAGCGGTCTCGCCCGTTCCGTCGGCTTATGCACAGGCCGATCCGCTCGCGCCCGCGCTCGCCGAGTGGAAGCGGCTCCAGCAATCCGACAATTGGCCCTTTTCCGATTACGCCAATTTCATGCTCGCCCACCCCGGCTGGCCGGGCGAGACCAGCCGGCGCGCAGCGGCCGAGACGGTGCTCGACAGCGGCAGCTGGGCGCCGGGGCTGGTGGTGCGCTTCTTCGAGCGTTTCCCCCCGTTGACTCCCGCCGGACATGTCCGCTTCGCCGAGGCGCTGGCCGCATCGGGCCGGCGCGCCGATGCCGACGCACAGGCGCGCAAGGCATGGCGCGCCGGGACGATGCGCGCGTCGGACGAGAGCAAGCTGATGTCGGCGTTTCTGTCGGCGCTGACACCGGCGGATCACGATGCCCGGGCGGACATGCTGTTGTGGAAGGGCTCGACGAGCATCGCGCAACGCCAGCTCGCCTTCGTCTCGCCGTCGAAGCGCTCGATCTTCGAGGCGCGGATCGCGTTTCGCGCCAAAGCGGCCGATGCCGCGCTCAAGGGCGCCAACGCGATAGATATCGGCCGGGGCGATCCCGGCTATATCGCCGATCGTGCCCGCTGGCTGCGCGATACCGGCCAGAGCCCGGCGATGCGCTCCTATCTGGCGCAGCGGCCGCGGTTGACGTCATATCCTGGCGATGCCGAAGCCTGGTACGAGGTGCTGCTGATGGCCGCGCGCGGCGCCTCGGCCGACGGTCAGCATAATCTCGCCTGGCAGATTGCGAGCCAGGTCGACGACGCCTTTCCGTCGACCACGGTGATCGCCGAGCTGCCGTTGGGCGAGCGCGACGATTATACCAGCCTGACCTGGCTGGCGGGCACCACCGCTTATTACAATCTCGGCCGCCCCCGCGACGCGATGGGCATGTTCGAGCGCTATTCGAAGGGTTCGAAGACTCCGACCACTCAGTCCAAGGGCCTGTATTGGGCCGGGCGCGCTGCCGAGGCGGCGGGCGATCAGGTCGCCGCGCAGGATTATTTCGCGCGCGCTGCGGGCTTCGCCGATCTTTATTACGGCCAGCTCGCCGCCGAACGGCTGGGGCGGCCACTCAAAGGACCGCCGCCGCTCGACACCCGCATCGCCGACCCCGCGACACGCGATGCCTTTTATCGGCGCGAGACGGTGCGCGCGGCGCAACTGCTCGGCACGACGGGCGATCGCGTGACCCAGGGGATGTTCATCCGCCAGATCGCGCGCGACGCGGCCAGCGACAGCGATCATGTGCTCGCCGCCGAACTCAGTCGCACGATCGGCCGGCCCGATCTGGGGGTGATGGTCGGGCGCAGCGCGCTCGAGAATGGACTATCGGACTATACCGCCGCTGGCTTCCCGTCGGTGAAGGTACCCGAGACGCAACGCGATTACTGGACGATCATCCACGCGATCGCACGGCAGGAGAGCCAGTTCGATCGCGCCGCAGTGAGCCATGCCGGCGCCCGGGGGCTGATGCAGCTGATGCCGGGAACCGCCGCCGAGACCGCAGGCAAATTGGGGCTGAGCTACAACCGCGAGTCGCTTACCACCGACACCGACTACAACATCAAGCTCGGCTCGAGCTATTTCCAGCGAGTCTACAATATCTATGGCAGCTATCCGCTGGCGGTGGCGGCGTACAATGCCGGGCCGGGCAATGTGAACAAATGGATCCGCGCAAACGGCGATCCGCGGCTGCCGGGCGGCGACATGGTCAAATGGATCGAGCAGATCCCGATCTTCGAAACCAAGAACTACGTCCAGCGCGTGCTGGAGAACGCCGTGGTCTATGATCTGCTGAACCCGCAATTCGCGCGCTCGCGCGGGCCGTCGAACATGAGCTGGTATCTGGGGAAGAACCGGCCAGGCTAGGGCATAGAACCTCCAGCCGTCGCCCGGCCTTGTGCCGGGGTCCACCGTGCGGCGTGGGACGTTCCTCGAACCTCTTGCTTCTCGATTGCCGAGCAGTGGCCCCCGGCACGAGGCCGGGGTGACGAAAGGGGTGCGGCGCGGTAGTCCATGACGATGGATCGCCCGAACTACATCACCCCTGCCGGCTATTCCGCGCTCAAGGCCGAGTATGACGCATTGTTCGCGACCGAGCGGCCGAAGCTGGTCGAGACGATCTCCTGGGCCGCGGGCAATGGCGACCGTTCCGAGAACGGCGACTATATCTACGGCCGCAAGCGGCTGCGCGAGATCGACCGGCGCCTCGGCTTCCTGTCGCGGCGAATGAAGGCCGCCAAGGTCGTCGATCCGGCGAAGCAGGAAGATCGCAGCCGGGTGTTCTTCGGCGCGACGGTCACCGTGGCGGACGAAGACGACAATCATCGCACGCTCACCCTGGTCGGCGATGACGAGACCGATGCCGGCAAGGGATTGATCGGCTGGAACGCCCCGCTTGCCCGCGCCTTGCGCGGCGCCGCGATCGGCGACCTGCGCCGGGTCACCCTGCCCGGCGGCGAGCGGGAATATGAAGTAATCGCGGTAACTTACCCCTGACCCGTGCCCCGTATGCGGTAAACCGAATCGCCGCCCCGCTTCGCTTTCGACACACCGTGCTAGACTGGCGACGGGAGCCCGCACTCGGGTCCGGGTTGAGTTTGGGGTTTATGGGTACACAGCGCATTATGGTTTCCGGCCGCGTTCAGGGCGTCGGCTATCGCGACTGGGTGGTGCGCACCGCGCAGCGGGCCGGCCTGACCGGCTGGGTGCGCAACGTCCGCGACGGACGGGTCGAGATCCTCGTTTCGGGCGAGGACGACAATGTCGCCAAGCTGGTCGAGGGGTGTCGCGAAGGATCGCCGCTGGCACGGGTCGAGCATGTCGAGGCTTTCGCAGCCGACGACGAGAAACAGGCCAAGGGCTTCACCAAACGCTTTACCGCCTGACACGGGAACAGCCGCCCCGCCCCGGCATTGTTCGGGCAGAGGAGACGGCAGATGGAAAACCCCCGAACCGACGCCGCACGCGCCAATGACGACAGCGACCTGATCGAAGACGCCGAAGGCGGCACGGGCCAGGCAACGCGCAGCGGCGGCAATCTGGCGCGCGACGTGGCCAGCCAGGCCGAGGAGGCACGGATCGAGGATCCGGGCAAGATCACGCGTGTCACCAAGGACGACGATATCGCGCACGGCACCGAGGTCCGGCCAGATCGCGCCCGCGCGGCGGACTGAACCGGAAACGCAAGGTTTCATGCGCGCCGGTTGATTCGGCGGCGCGGGCATGAAAGGTTCCGCTTTCGAAACGGCACGGCGGACGTGCCGGTGACGAGGAGGAACGCATGCCCATTCCCGCGAGCTGGTCCGGTCCCTTGCTGAGCGTGCTGCGCATCGTCGCGGCGCTGGCGTTCCTGCACCACGGCACCTCGAAATTCTTCGGGCTGCCACCCTTCCCGATGCCCGCCCCGCTTCCGCCCATGCTGCTCGCCGCGGGCGCGATCGAGCTGGTCGGCGGGGCGCTGCTGCTGATCGGCCTGTTCACCAGGCCGGTAGCGTTCATTGCCTCGGGCATGTGCGCGGTCGGCTATTTCATGGCCCACGCGCCCAAAGGCTTCTTCCCCTCGGTCAATGGCGGCGAGGCGATCCTGCTCTACACCTTCATCTTCCTGTATCTCGCGGCCGCCGGCGCCGGCCCGTGGAGCGTCGACGCGGTGCGCTCGCGCGGCTGACCGAGAATCGCGCCGGCGGAAGTCGGCGCGATCTGCCTTGCCAGCGCCAGCTCCGCCATGGGGTGCCTTGGACGAGGCCTCCCCCCATGATAGGCTGGCGCGCATGACGGAGCTGCTGCCTCTCAACAACAGCCATCTGCCGGTAAAGCTGCGACTGGCAGACTATCTTCGGCTCGAGGAAGCGGGCGCGTTCGAGGAGTATCGGAAAACCGAGCTGATCGAAGGAGAAATCTTCTTCATGAACGCGCAGCACCGGCCGCATGCGGTGATCAAGTCTCGGCTTCATGTGCGCATTGCAGCAGCGCTCGACGCTATCGGCCAAGGCTGGGAAGCGGTGGTCGAGGGTTCGATCGCCATCCCGCCGCATAACTCGCCCGAGCCCGATATCGTGGTCACCAGCGAGCCCGACGGCGAGGGCCTGATCCCACTCGACAGCGTCAAACTGATTATCGAGGTTTCCGACGCTACGCTGACGTTCGATCTGAAGCGCAAGCTGGAGATATACGCCCGCAATGGCGTGTCGGAATATTGGGTGGTCGATGTCAATGCGCGGGTGATCCACCAGATGTGGCTCCCCGCGGGCGAGACCTACGCCGAGCAGCGCGAGGTTGCGTTCGGCGAGCCGATCCCGGCCTCAACCATCGCGGCTCTAAAAGTCGATACGCGCGGGCTTTGACCGCGACCCGGGGCTACGCAGGGTCATAAAGTGTCCTGCGCTGGATCACCACGGCGATGCCGCGCGAGTCGGTTTCGAACCCTGCGATGCGGAAGCCATGGCGCAAGTTGAGCAGGATCATCGGATTGTTCTCGGCACGGGTGCGGGTCTCGACGAAGCGATAGCCCTCCGCTGTGGCGTCGGCATGCTGCAAGCGCATCAGCTCCGAGGCTACGCCTTTGCCGCGTAGATCCGGCGCGACGCCGCCCAGCCAGCTGTAGAGAAGGTCACAGCCGCGGCGATAGCCGAGCTTGAAGCCCTTCCATTCGCCTTCCTCGATCGCGAGCCAGAGCATCGGATCGGTCAGCGCCGGCAGCCGATCGAGCAGATAGGCGTCGGTGAACTCCGGGAAGATCGACCGGCAGAGCGCCAGCAGCCGCGGGGCGACGTCCGCCATCCCGCCCTGCCAGCGCTCGTAGCCGACCGTCACTGCACTCAGCGTGTCAGCTTCTTGTACGACAATGCCGTGGGACGATCAGCCGCGTCGCCGAGGCGGCGGCGCTTGTCTTCCTCATAGGCTTCGAAATTGCCTTCGAACCACTCGACATGGCTGTTGCCTTCGAAGGCGAGGATGTGCGTGGCGAGACGATCGAGGAAGAAGCGATCGTGGCTGATCACCACGGCGCAGCCTGCGAAATTCTCGATCGCCTCCTCGAGCGCGCCCAAGGTCTCGACGTCGAGATCGTTGGTCGGCTCGTCGAGCAGCAGGACGTTGCCGCCACGCTTGAGCATCTTGGCGATGTTGACACGGTTGCGCTCGCCGCCCGAGAGCTTGCCGACATTCTTCTGCTGGTCGGCACCCTTGAAGTTGAACGCGCCGACATAGGCCCGGGTCGAGGCGTCGTGGCCATTGACCTTCATGTAATCGAGCCCGTCGGAGATTTCCTCCCAGACGTTCTTCTTCGGATCGAGGTGATCGCGGCTCTGATCGACATAGCCGAGGCGGACGGTCGAGCCCATCTCGATCGTGCCGCTGTCCGGGGTTTCCTGGCCGGTGATCATCTTGAACAGAGTCGACTTGCCGGCGCCATTGGGGCCGATCACGCCGACGATGCCGCCCGCGGGCAGCGTGAACGACAGATTCTCGAAGAGGAGCTTGTCGCCGTAAGCCTTGGAGATGTTCTCGACCTCAATGACCTTGCCGCCGAGGCGCTCAGGCACCTGGATGACGATCTGGGCGCCGCTCGGCTTGCGATTCTTCTGCGTTTCGACCAGCTGCTCGAACTTGGCGATACGCGCCTTGGACTTGGTCTGGCGCGCCTTCGCGCCCTGCCGGATCCATTCGAGCTCGTTCTTGATTGCGGTCTGGCGGCTCGATTCCTCGCGTTCCTCCTGCTCAAGACGCTTGGATTTCTTCTCGAGATAGGTCGAGTAATTGCCCTCGTACGGGAAATACTTGCCGCGATCGATTTCGAGAATCCAGCCGACGACGTTGTCGAGGAAATAGCGATCGTGGGTGATCATCAGCACCGCGCCGGCATATTCCTTGAGGTGATTTTCGAGCCACTGGACGCTCTCGGCGTCTAGATGGTTGGTCGGTTCGTCGAGCAGCAGGATCGAAGGCTTCTGGATCAGCAGTCGCGTCAGCGCGATGCGGCGCTTCTCACCGCCCGAGAGATTCTCGACCGGCCAGTCCGATGGCGGGCAGCGCAGCGCCTCCATCGCGACTTCGAGCTGGTTGTCGAGCGTCCAGCCGTCGACGGCGTCGATCTTGGCCTGGAGATCGCCCATCTCCTCCATCAGCGCATCGAAATCGGTGTCGTCCTTGGGATCGCCCATTTCGGCCGAGATCGCATTGAAGCGATCGACCAGATCGGCGGTCGCGCGGGCACCTTCCTTCACATTCTCGAGCACGTTCTTGGTCGGATCGAGCTGGGGCTCCTGCTCGAGATAGCCGACGGTGATATACTCGCCGGCCCATGCCTCGCCGGTGAAATCCTTGTCGACGCCCGCCATGATCTTCATCAGCGTCGACTTGCCGGCGCCGTTGGGGCCGACGATGCCGATCTTGGCGCCCTGATAGAATTGCAGGTTGATGTTCGACAGCACCGGCTTGGGGGCGCCGGGGAAGGTCTTGGTCATGTCCTTCATGACGAAGGCGTATTGGGCGGCCACGATAGGGTCTCCGATGGGTATCTGGAATGCAGGAAAGTCGGGCGCGCATGTAGCGATCCGCCGCCCGCTTGGCAACGCGAAGCGCGGAACGCCTGACCGGATCGACGAGGGTGCCCCTTGGCGCGCGCGGTGCTACTTTCCGGCGCGGGGGGGGATTCGCCATGCCCATGCGAGAACCTGAGGATGACACCGTCTACATCGCGGCGGTGAACCACGAAGAGCAATATTCGATCTGGCCGGCGGACCGCGAATTGCCGCCTGGCTGGAACGAGGCCGGCAAATCCGGGAGCAGGGCCGAGGTGCTCGCCTGGATCGAGGAGGTGCAGATCGATATGCGGCCACCAAGTCTGCGCAAGGCCAGGGAAGAATGGGCCTGAGCAGAAATGCTTCGGACATTCGAGTGCGCATTGGCAAACGTTACGGGGGTGGCTAGCACCGCCGCCATGACCAAGCGCATCCTGCTCGCGGCCGTCGCCGCGCTCGCCCTTCCCTTCTCCGCCCTCGCCCAGACCCACGATGTCGCGGCTCTGCGCGATGCCGCGCTCAAGGATGATGTCGCATGGGACATCACCGAGGGGCTGACCACCGAAGTCGGCCAGCGGCTCGCCGCGACCGAGGCCGAGGAGCGCGCGCGGCAATGGGCGGTGAAGAAGCTGACTGCATTGGGCTTCAAGAATGTCCGGATCGAGAGCTATCGCATGCCCGCGTGGGTGCGCGGCGAGGAGACGGCCGAAGTGCTCGGTGCCTCGGCGCAGAAGCTGACGATCGCCGCGCTCGGCAATTCGGGATCGACCGGGCCGAAGGGCGTGGAAGCCGAGATCGTTTACTTCGCCAATCTAGCCGATCTCGAGGCCGCACCGGCCGAGGCCGTGAAGGGCAAGATCGTCTTCGTCAGTCACAGCATGACGCCGACGCAGGACGGCTCGCAATATGGCGCGTTCGGCGGCGCGCGGCGGCAAGGGCCGGCGCTCGCGGCCAGCAAGGGCGCCGCGGCGATCCTGATCCGCTCGATCGGCACCGATTATCATCGCAATCCGCATACCGGCAACACCAACTGGCCCGAGGGCACGAAGCCGATCGCCGCGGCGGCACTGTCGCTGCCCGATGCCGAGCAGCTCGAGCGGCTGCTCAAGCGCGGCCCGGTGCGGCTCAAGCTGCTGGTCACACCGCAGTTCGCCGGCGGGGCGCCCTCGGGCAACGTCGTCGCCGAAGTGCCGGGCAGCGATCCCGCCGCGGGAATCGTGGTGGTCGGCGGCCATCTCGACAGCTGGGACCTGGGCACCGGGGCGATCGACGACGCCTCGGGTCTCGGCATCACCACCGCCGCGGCGAAGCGCATCATGGATGCGGGCCAGCCGCGCCGGACGATCCGCGTGGTCTGGTTCGGTGCCGAGGAAGTCGGCGGCGTGGGCGGCGAGGCCTATGCAAAGGCCCATGCCGGCGAGCGCCACGTCTTCGCCTCCGAATCGGATTTCGGCGCAGACCGGGTGTGGCGGTTCGAGACCAACCTGCCCGATTCGGCCAAACCGATCGCCGATCGGCTGGCGACCGCACTCGCGCCGCTGGGCATCGCGCGCGGGAAGGACCCCGCGGGCGGCGGCACCGATGTCGCTCCGATATTGCGCACCGGCGTCGCCGGAATCGATCTCATCCAGTCGGGACTGCGCTATTTCGACTATCACCACACACCCGACGACACGCTCGACAAGGTGGATCCGGAACAATTGCGCCAGAATGTAGCGGCATGGACCGCGTTGCTCGCAATCGTCGCGAACGCGCCCGAGGATATCGGCAAGGTGTCCCCCGCCGCGCACTGATCTTCAGCTGGCGGCGCTCGCATGTCCGAATTCGGGCAAAAAAGTGGCAGAATTTTTGCGACGCGGCACATTTGCGATTGACGCAACCGCAACGACCGCTATTCCAGCGGTTCGCGTCGGGCATTCGGGCCGGGTGCGAAACGTTTAATGTTCCACAGGAGCAAACCACATGAAGAAGATCCTCATTGTTGCTGCGACCGCCGGCCTGATGTCGCTCGCGGCTTGCAACGGCGGCACCACCAACACCACTGCCGAGAACGTCGCGGAGAGCCATGAGGCGAACGCAGCGATCTATGAAGAAGCCGCCGACAACACCTCGAACGCCGTCGTCGAGAACGCGCTCGAGAACGCTGCCGACGTCGAAGAGAACAAGGCCGACGCCGCCGAGGCGAACGCGCATTGATCTCTTTTCCGGTCCGCAGGGCCGGAACTGAAATTCAGGAAGGGCGCCTCCGCGGGGGCGCTCTTTTTGTTTGTGAAGCGTTGATCGCAACCGGCATCGAACCGGCGCGGCTGCGAAGGGGACGATGATGGGACCTGGCGTGAGCGCGGATGGGCAGAAGCGGCCGTTCTGGCGTCTGCTCTATTTCTGGGTGCTGATCGGCATCGTCGCCGGAATCGGCGTCGGCGCCCTCTGGCCCGCCTTTGGCGCGAGCCTCCAGCCGCTCGGCGAGGGCTTCATCAACCTCGTCAAGATGATCATCCCCCCGGTGATCTTCCTCACCGTGGTGACCGGGATCGCCGGATCGCGCCAGCTGACGGCGCTGGGCCGCGTCGTCATCAAGGCATTCGTCTACTTCCTGTTCTTTTCGACGCTGGCGCTGATCGTCGGCCTCGTCGTCGCGCATATCGTCCAGCCCGGCGCGGGCATGAATGTCGATCCAGCCACGCTCAACGCGGCGGCGGTCCATGGCTTCGAGGAAAAGGCCCACGACACCACCGTCACCGGGTTCCTGCTCTCCGTGATCCCGACGACCCTCGTCTCGGCGTTCACCAGCGGGTCGATCCTCCAGATCCTGTTCGTCGCGGTGCTGTTCGGGGTGTCGCTGACCTTGGTCGGCGAGGCCGCGCGGCCGGTGACCGAGATGCTCGAGCGGATCGCGTTGGTGGTGTTCCGGCTGGTGACGATCGTGATGTGGGCCGCTCCGCTGGGCGCGTTCGGGGCGATGGCGTTCACGATCGGGAAATACGGCCTTGGCAGCCTGTTCAGCCTCGGGGCGCTGGTCGGCACCTTCTATCTGACCGCGCTGGTCTTCGTCCTCGGCATTCTCGGCGCAGTGGCGGCGCTCAACGGCTTTTCGATCTTCAAGCTGATCCGCTACCTCAAGGCCGAATTGCTGCTGGTGCTCGGCACCTCCTCGTCCGAAGCCGCCCTCCCGGCCTTGATCCAGAAGATGCAGCGCGCGGGCTGCGACAAGGAAGTGGTAGGCGTCGTGGTGCCCACCGGTTATTCTTTCAACCTCGACGGCACCAATATCTACATGACGCTGGCCGCCTTGTTCATCGCGCAGGCAACCGGCGTCGAACTGACCTTGGGCGAGCAGATCGCCCTGCTCGGGGTGGCGATGCTGAGCTCGAAGGGTGCGGCGGGCGTGACCGGATCGGGCTTCATCACGCTCGCGGCGACGCTGGCGATCGTGCCGAAAGTGCCGATCGCCGGAATGGCGTTGATCCTCGGCGTCGACCGCTTCATGAGCGAATGCCGCAGCCTCACCAACTTCATGGGGAATGCGGTCGCGACGATCGTGGTGGCGCGCTGGGAAGGCGCGCTGGACCGCGACCAGCTCGCCCGTGCCCTGAACGGCGTGACGGACGAAGTGCCGGCAGCGGCGCCGATCGAGAGTGATCCGGATTGATGCCGGGCCGAACGGGAGCACCGCACGCCGCGGCGCTCCCGCCGGGCTCTAGTTCGAATAGACCCTGACGTCCTTGACGATCATGTCGCCCGAACCGTCGGCATAGTCGCCGAGGGTTTTCACCGCGACGTTCATGATCGGGTACCAGCGGAACCCGGCGAACGGATTCACCGCCTGATAGGTCTCACGGCCGTCGATGAACCAGGTGATGTAATCGGGCTGGATGTCCAGCGCGAAGGTATGGAAGTTCCTGGTGAAGCCTTGGATGCCATAGACTTCGGCGGTGTCCATGAACGTGCCGCGCTGGAACGTGCGCATGATGTTGGCGCCGCCGTGGAGCGTGTTGGCGGTGTGGCTGTCGAAGTTCCACCAGCTTTCGAAGCCGAAGCCTTCGTAGATGTCGATTTCGGGCGGCCAGCCCGAAGTGGAGATCAGCCAGAAGGCCGGCCAGGCGCCGCGCCGCGTGGGCATCTTCGCAGTGAATTCATATTGGCCATAGCCGATTTGCAGGGGCCGCGTGTTATGGCCGCTGAGGGCGATCGCGCCATAATCATAGCCTATGCCGTCCCAGAAGATCGGCGCCGCGAGCTTCTGCGAATGCATCACCAGCCCCTCGTCCGTGTAGCGGAGCGGCGCCTCGATTTCGCGATCGCGATAGACCCATCCATCGAGATAGATGCCGGTCTCCTGATTGCCCGGCTGCGAGCGGCCGTTGGGCAGCTTGGTCGACCAGGCCCGGTCATGGCCGGCGTCCGACCATTTCATCGTTTCGCGGGACATTCCCCATTGCAATGTGCCCGATGGCTCGAACGTCCGCGGTTCGCGGCCCGCAATCTGTTCGGCGGTGGGCTCCTGCAGGAAGTCGCACTGCACGACGGCGCGATCCGTTCCCATCAGACCGCCCCACGGCGCTTCGACGAAGCGCAGAAGAAAATCGGCCTGTGGGATGCCGAGGAGGATCGGAACCGCGACGGTCTTGGTCAGCGGATCGCCAGGCCGGAAGATCACCGACGTGTAGATGCTCCGATAATTGATCCCCGCCACGCCCCTGACCAGCCCGGTCCCGTCCTCGGTCATCACCCGGGCGATCACCGTGTTGGGCGTCGGGCGATCGAGCGATATCGGCACATAAGCGATGCTCGAGCCGGGACGGTAGAATGCCGGACCGATCGAAGCGGTGGCCTGCTCCGGATATCGGGTGCCGTTCGCGAAATCGAAATCGGCGAAATCGGAAGGCGCTGCGCTGGCGGCGAGCGGCGGCGCGAATGCGGCGGCGTTGCCGAGCATGCCGGAGCCGGTGGTCGTCGCGTCCGGCGGGGCCACGACCACCTTGCCCTCGGTATCGCCCGTCGCGGACGGCTCCGCGCCCGAACAAGCCGAAAGCACGAGAATCGACAGGACGCTCGCGCACGAACGAAAACACCTGATACGCATGGCACACTCCACTGTTGTGAGGCGACGGTTCGTCGCTTCGTTCAGCCCCTCCTTCTCGGCGGCAGATCATGCCGACGCCGGTATAGTTGAACGTGGCGGCACACCCCGATCCTGCGCCATAGTTGTGCGCGAACGGCGACCTCCTGTGCCTGCAATATTCCATCAACAGTTGCGATGAGTGCGCATCGCTCGACTTCATGAATATTATATGGTCACCCACTTTCGGAAATAGTGGCCGGACTCGACTTGGCGGAACTCACGCACATATGACCGCTTGGACGAGATCTCCCGGCGAGGACTTCGATCCAAAGCCGCGACAATGACCGTCGCCGTCTGGACGATGCGCGTTGGCCAATGCGCCCGATCGCCAGCATGACGCGCCGCTGCTCGAGGTTCCACTGGTGGCACCCCGCTGTTGCAGACTCAGCAGAGCGCCGCGCACTCTGTTGGGTTAGCACCAGCCACGGGGGCGTCCATCCCCGCACGAGCGATACATATCCGCGTTATATCAATATCTTGCCCCTTGTGGCACGTCACTTGCTGACCGTTCCTCCGACTGCGGCGCTCTCGCGCCCAAACCATCGGGGGACCGAACTTGCCCAGCCTGCCAAATCGCACGATCCTGTCTCTCGCTGCCCGGTCGAGCGCCCTCGCTTTCGCTCTCGCCAATACGAATCCGGCGCTGGCCGCACCCGGGAATGAAGACGACGCCGCACCGACCGAAACGGCCGGGGATCCGGTCGCCGAGGATCCCGCACGCGCCGGAACGACCGACATCGTCGTCACCGCGCAACGGCGCGAGCAGCGGCTTCAGGAAGTTCCGACCGCAGTGACGGCACTGGGCGCCGAGCAGTTCAGCGAAGGCGGTATCGGCCGCTCGGCGAACGAAGTGCTCAACCTCGTGCCCAATGCCTCGGCGGGCACCCAACAGCACGGCCGTCCGCGCTGGTGGATTCGCGGCGTCGGCGCGGGCCAGCAGCAGCTCGACCTCGCCAATCCGGTCGGCTTCTATCTGGACGACGTCTATATCAGCAACGCCAGCGCCACCGGTCTGCCGCTGTTCGACATCGAGCGTGTCGAGGTCCTGCGCGGCCCGCAAGGCACCTTGTGGGGCAAGAATACCACTGGCGGGGCGATCAACGTCATCTCGAAGCGCCCCTCGCTCACCGGCGGCGACGACCAGAACTACGTCAAACTCGAATATGGCAGTTTCGACAACAAGGTCGCCGAAGCCGGCGTCGGAGTGAGCCTGGTGCCTGACGTGCTGGCGGCCCGCATATCGGGCCGCTTCGACGATCGCGAGGGGCGCTTCACCAACCTGTTCACCGGCGAAAAATCGAATGCGGTGCGCGATAATGTCCTGCGCGGGCAATTGCTCCTCGCGCCGACGCCGGGGTTCGAGGCGCTGCTCAGCCTGCATTATCGCGATTATGAAACCGACGGGACGTATTGGGCCGCCGCCAGCTATGCCGCCAATGGCGTGTTCCGGAACGGTTATTCGCCTTCCACCGACAAGGACGAGATCAGCACCAATGCCGGTGAATTCAGCCGCAATGCGCAGTTCGGCGGCTCGCTGCATCTCGACTGGGATGTAGGCGCGCTCTCGCTGACTGCGATCACCGGCTATGAACGGTTCAAGACCCGCGGCGCGGGCGATGGCGATTATACGCCGCTCGAAATCTCCCGCAGCTATGTCCGCGCGCGGACCCAGCAATGGACGCAGGAATTCCGCTTGGCCTCGCCCCAATCGGACCGGCTCAACTGGATCCTCGGTGCCTATTACTTCAACGAGAAGATCGACTCGAGCGCATATTCGGCAACCCTGCCCGCGGGCGCAGTTCCGGCCCAGGCGGGAAGCACGTCGCCCACCGCCTACGCCCTCACGCGCTACGACCACCAAGCCGAGAGTGGCGCCGCGTTCGGCAGCGTGACCTTCGACTTCACCGACGCGGCGAAACTGACGGTCGGCGCCCGCTGGACGCGCGAGACCAAGACGCTCGACTTCGACCGCAGCGCCTCGCCGGGTGCGGCCGCGACCGGGTGGAGCAATTACGCGCAATGGTGGAACAGCTACACCGGCAGCTTCGGCGGCGTTGGAACTTTCTCGGGCGATCTCAATAAGACATGGGACGCCTTCACTTACGACGTGACGCCCTCATGGACCGTCGCACCCGACAATCTGCTCTATTTCAAATATTCGCACGGCGTGAAATCGGGCGGGTTCAACACCGCGGCGACGCTTCCGGTGGCTCTGGTCGCGGTCGAGCCGGAGGAACTCGACGCGTTCGAGTTCGGCTACAAGTCGCAATGGTTCGACCGGCGCCTGACCTTCAACGCCACGCTGTTCCATTATGATTATCACAACGTACAGATCAACGTGGTCGGGCCCAATCCCGGTGCGGTGGGCGGCGCCACGGTCTCGTACCTGCAGAACGCCAGCAAGGCGCATGTCAACGGTGCCGAGATCGAGCTGGAGGCGCGGCCGGTCGAGGGCCTGACGCTCACCGGTGCGGTCGGCATTCTCGACACCGAATATGACGAGCTGCAGGTCGTCAATGGCGGTGCGGATCTGTCGGGTGCGCGGTTCGTACGGGCGCCCAAGCTCACACTCAACGGGAGCGCGACCTATACCATTCCGCTCGCCAGCAGCGGCAGCGTCGATCTCACCGCCGACGCGCGCTACACCTCGCGGCAATTCTACTACATCACCCCGCAGGACACGGTGAACCGGTATTTGCTGACCCAGCGCGGCTACACCATCGCCAATGCGCGGATCAGCTATACTGCGGCGGACGATCGCTACACGCTGTCGGCATTCGTCAACAATCTGCTCGACACCGAATATCTCAACCATTCGCTGCCCGCGGCAAATGCCGCGCAAAACATCACCGGCGATACCGTCGCCTGGGCGGATCCGCGCACCTATGGCGTGTCGCTGATCGTCCGCTTCTGACCTGAGGGGACGCAGAAAGGGCGCCTGTGGCATGCCACCGGCGCCCTTTGCATTGTCGCAAGCTCACTCCGCGGCTTGCAGCAGGACATCCGCGCTGCGGCCGAGCAACGGCAGGACTTCCTCGCCGACGCGATACGCTTCCTCGAGGTGCGGCGTGCCGGCGAGGATGAACGCATCGGCGCCGCGCGCGATCAGCTCGTCGAGCCGCGCTGCGCATTGCTCATAGCTGCCGACGATGCCCAATGCCGGGCCACCGCGCAGCAGGCTGAAGCCACCCCAGAGATTGGGTGCGACGATGAGATCGTCATAGCGCTTCGCCTCGCTTGGCCGCAGCGCCTGCTGGCGCGCGGCGCCGACCGAGTCAGTCGCCCCGCCCCGTGCCTGTCCGCGACGTTCCTCGCTCAGATTCTCGAAGCCGATTCGGACATCGCGCCACGCTTCCTCCTCTGTCGCGCGCGCGACGAGATCGACCCGCACCGCACATTTCTGCTGGCCGCCCAGTGCCGCGGTGCGCTCCTTCACCCGCGCGAACTTGTCGGTCAGCTGGTCGAACGGCTCGAGCCATGACAGGTAATAATCGGCGTGCTTCGCAGCCGACTGGAGCGCCGCATCGGAGGAGCCCGAGAACCAGATCTCCGGCAGTTCCTCCGCAGCGAGCAGTGGCGACAGCCCGCCGTCTACAACCTGATAGAAGCGTCCGTCATAAGCGAAGCCTTCGCCTTGCCACACGCCCTTGAAGACATCGAGAAACTCGGTGGTGCGGCCATAGCGGTCGTCATGGCTGAAGCTGTCGCCCCACCAGAGCTGGCTCGGGCCGCCGCCCCCGGTGATGATGTTGAACACGGTCCGCCCTCCTGTCGCGCGCTGCAGGCTGGCGGCCATGCGCGCGGCATGGACGGGGTTGAGGAAGCCCGGCTGGAACGCGATCATGAAGCGGAAGCTTCGCGTCTCGCGTGCGAGCAAGGACGAGATCACCCAGGGATCGTCGGTGCCCGGGAAGGACGGGAGCAATCCGCCGATGAACCCGACGCTCTCCGCCGCCTTGGCGATCTCGGCGAGGTGATCGACATAGCGGTAGCCGTCGTCGGCCCCGTGCCGGTCGAGCCCGGGCGCGATATTGTGTGGATCGAGCGGCGACCAGTCGCCTCGGTCATAGGCGCTATGGCGAAGGCTGCCGTGGCAGCCGTGGGTGGGAAGTCGCCAATAGAAATCGATGGACATGGGGCACCTCAGGCAGCGGCGCGGATGCTTTCGGTCAGCGCGCGGAAACGGGGAAGGACGTGCTGGCCGATCGCATAGGCCTCTTCGAGCGAGGACGGCGCGGTCAGCACGAAATGAGTGACGCCCAGCGCGGCAAGCGCGGCGAGGCGTTCGGCGACATCGGCATAATTGCCGACGATGGCCGAGGCGGGCAGTCGGGCGCGCTGCGCGTCTTGCCACGCCTCGTCGCTGAACTCGCGGGCGAGCACCGGCTGGATTACGCCGAAGGCGACCGACCGCCCTTCCCTGAGCGCAAGCGAATCCAGCGTTTCGACAAGGCCGCGCAGCGTTGCCACCGGTGCAGCGGCGAACAGATGCACATCGGCCGAGCGCCCCGACAGTGCGAGGGCTTCCTCGCTTTCGCCTTGCAGGAATACAAGCGGGAATGCGACGCGGTTGAGCGGCGCTTCGAAGCCACCGCCCTGAACCTGGAAATGCGCGCCGGCGTGCGAGAAAGGCCGCGTGCCATGCACGCCGCGTGCGACATGGAGGAATTCCTCGGTGCGCGCGGCAAGCTGATCCTCGGGGACATGATCGCCATCGCGGGCGCGGCTCGGCGCATCGACAGACGCCGCGATCGCCCAGCCCAGCCGCTCATGCGTGAGCCGCTGGAAGCTCACTGCCTGCTTCGCAGCATAGACCGCGGAGCCGACCCATGCCGGGAATTCAGAGACCAGAGTCAAACGCGGCGTCTCACGCGCGATCACCGCGGCGACGGTGCGGCTGTCGTCGGATTCGGCGCGGTAGCGCAGGAACACGCCGTCGAACGCCGTCTGCGCCGCCGCCTGCGCGATCTGGGCGTAATAATCATAGCGGTTGGCCGCATTGGTGCGCACGTCGCGAAACCGCGTCGGCGGATTCTGTCGCGCACCGGGCTCGGAGCGCCCCGGATCCGCCGCCGCATCGATCTGCCAATAGACCTGGATCGTCATGCCGCGTTCCTTTCGTCTTCGAAGGCAGCCAGCCCGAGCTTTCCGGCGAACACGGTCTCGGCGAGCGGGCGGCGTCCGCTCGGGCTTTCGCCGGCGTGAAAATCGGGGTGGAGGGTGTCGAGCCCGCCGACCCGGCCGAGCGCGACGATCGTCTCGATCGCAAATTCCTCGGGGATTTCGATCTGCTCGCGGACGGCGGCGCGATCGAACCCGCCAATGCCGTGGGTATGCCAACCGAGCAGCAATGCCTGATGCGCGAAGTTGGTCCAGGCCGCTCCTGCGTCGAAGCTATGCGACACGTTCGCCAACAGTTCGCCGCGACGCTCGACCTGCAGCTCGGAAAGGATCACGATCAGCGCCGACGCCTTGCTCGCCCATAATGCGTTGCGCGGGGCGAGCAGGCCGACGAGAGTCTCCCAATGCCGGTCGCCATGACGGGCGATCAGGAAACGCCACGGCTGGGCGTTCCACGCCGAAGGCGCCCATCGTGCCGCCTCGAACGCGCTGAGCAGCACGGCGTCGGGCACGGGCTCGCCGGTGAAACTGCGCGGCGACCAGCGGTCGACGAACAAGGGCTCGACAGGATTATTGGGCTGGCGCGACATCAGCGCTCCTCTCGACCAGGCAGACGGACGAGGTTGCCCGGCTCGACCGGCGATGCAGTGAGCTCGGCCAGGATCTCGTCCTTCAGTTTGTGGAGCAGCGGCGCGCCGCGGTCGCGCGGGTGCGGCAGATCGACATCGACGATCCGCCGGATCCGTCCGGGGCTCGGCGCCATCACCACGACGCGGTCGCCGAGATACAGCGCCTCCTCGACGTCGTGCGTCACCATGATCATCGTCGAACGCTGGGTCATCCAGATGCGCTGGAGCTCGTTCTGGACATGAACGCGCGTGAGCGCGTCGAGCGCGCCCAATGGCTCGTCGAGCAGCAGCAATTTGGGCTCGGTCACCAGTGCGCGGGCGATCGCCGCGCGCTGCGCCATCCCGCCGGAGAGCTGGTGCGGATAGGCCTGCTCGAAGCCCTTGAGGTTCACCAGGGCAATATGATCGGCGACGATCTGCGCGCGCCGCGCCTGGGGCGTATCGGTGTTGAGCAACGCCAGCTCGATATTCTGCTCGAGCGTCATCCACGGGAACAGCCGGTGATCCTGGAAGACAATGCCGCGATCGAGGCTGGTGGTGGCGACGCGCTCGCCGTCGAGGCGGATCTCGCCGCTATATTCGTCGTCGAGGCCGACGATCAGCCGCAGCAGGGTCGATTTGCCGCAGCCCGAGGCGCCGACGATGCTGACGAACTCGCCGGGCTCGACGTGGAGGTCGATCGCCTCGAGCACCGGCCGCGACACCCCGCCGATGGTGAAGCTCTTGTCGAGATCGCTGATCGAAAGCGCGCCTTTGGCTGCGGCGGTGCTTTCCGGAACGGGTCTGGGTCTGGCTTCTGCGATCATGACGCTCTCCTGATCAAAGGGGGGCCGCCTGCCAGCGCAGCAGATGCCGCCGCAGGCGCAGGAACAATTGGTTGATGACGAAGCCGAGGATCGCAGTGGCGATGATCGCGACGAGGATGACGTCGAGCCGCTGCTGGGTCTGCGCGACCTGCATCGTCACGCCGAGGCCACCGCCCACACCAAGCAGGATCTCGGTCGCGATTGAGGCGATCCACGCAAAGGCGAGCCCCTGCGTCAGCCCGGTCAGGATCAGCGGCATCGCCGCCGGCAGCAGGATCAGGCGGAAACGCTGGAGCGGCGTGAAGCCGTAGATTCGGCCGACATCGAGGTAGCGCGGCTCGACATTGGTGACTCCGGCATAGCTGTTGAGCAAGGTCGGGAAGAAAGCCGAGATGCTGACCACGATCAGCTCCGATCCCTGCCCCGTGCCGAACCACAATCCGATCAGCGGCAGCCAACCGATCAGCGGCACTTGCCGGATCGCGTGGAGCAACGGCCCGAGCATGCGATCGAGTGGCCGCCAGACCGCCATGGCGACACCGATTGCGATGCCGAGCGTCCCGCCGATCGCGAGCCCGGTCAGGCTGCGCGAAAGCGTCGAGACCATATCGGAGAACAAAGATCCGCTCTCCACCAGCTCGACAAAGGCGGATCCGATCGAGTGGAGCGGTGCGAAGGCGAGCGAGCGGGCGTCGCCGGCGGTCGCCTGCCATTGCCACCAGCTCAGGAACAGCGCCGGCACGACGAGGCCGATCGCGATGCGTGCCCCGCGGCGGGAGAGCGCGGCGGTCATGCCATCCTCCAGCGCATCGCGCGGCGCTCGATCGCCCGCGCACCCCAATCGAGCGCGAAGCCGATCAATCCGCTCACCACCACGCCCGCCAGCACCACGTCGATGCGGAAGAGCTGACGCCCCATCTCCATCATCTGGCCGATGCCGCTGTCCGCCGCGAGCAATTCGGCGGCGATCAGCACGACCCAGGCGCGCGTGAGCGCCACACGCAGTCCGGTCAGCACCGAGGGGATCGTGGCGGGCACGAGGATCCGCCAGATCAGGTCGGGCAGCCGGGTGCGATACACGCGCGCCACGTCAAACCAGGTTTTCGGAACCCCGCGAACCCCGTCAAAGGTCGCCAGCGCCACCGGGAAAAACGCCGCAAGCGCGACGATCGCAATCTTGAAAGGCTCGTCGATGCCGAGGAAGATCACCAGCATCGGCACGAAAGCGATGACTGGAACCTGCCAGAGCGCGAGGAAGAAGGGCGACAGCGCCGCTTCGGCCAGCCGCGACAGCGCAATCGTCGCTCCGAATGCCAGCCCGGCGAGCGCGCCGATCGTGAAGCCCGCCGCAAGCCGGAACATGCTCTCGCCGATATGGCGCTCGAGCTCGCCGCTTCGGGCGAGTTCCAGCAGGGTGTGCGCCACTTCGCTGGGCGGCACCAGCACCTGCGGCGGGAACAGCCCACTGAGGCAGGCGAGCTGCCAGAGCGCGAGCAGCGCCACCGGCGCGAGGATGGAGGACAATGCCGAACGGCTCGACCGGAAAGCGTCGGCAGGCGGAACGCGAAGCGCGGCGCTCGCCATCAGGAACGTGCTCCCGAAGCCCTGGCCGGCGCTGCCGCTGCCGCATGCGCCGGAGTCCAGAACCCGTCGAGTTTCAAATTGCGGAGCGATTGCCTGACGAAGCGGTCGTCGAGCAACGCATCGGCGTCAACCTTGCTGCGCACCAGCCCGCGGTCATGCGCATAGCCGGCGACCGAGCGATAATGCCCCAGGACGTCGGGATTGAACAGCGGCGTGAAGCGCTCGCGCCACGGGATGCCGGACTCGGCATAGTCTCTGGCGATGATCTCCACGGGCATCGACCCGCGCGCGGCATCGCGGACCACTGCGGGCTGGTTCGACTCCTGTGCCGACCATGCCGCCGCGCGGACATAGGCGTCGACCACGAGCTGGGTGAGCTCGGGATGCGCGTCGACGAAATCGCCGCGCGCGAACAACTCGGCGCGCATCTTCCAGTCGGCCGGTGCCTGCTTGGTCGACCAGATCACGCGCCCCATCCCCTTCTGCTCGACCAGCAGACCGTCGGAGAGCAGGAAGGCCGCGTCGACATTGCCCGAGGCGAGCGCCGCGGGGGTCGCCGCAGGGTTGATGTTGACGATTGTAAAGTCGCTTTGCTTGAGGCCATTCGCGTCGAGCAGCTTCGAGAAAGGCAGCTCCCACGGCCGACCGCGGTGGAGCGCGATACGCTTGCCCTTCAGATCCTTGACGCCGTTCGCTGCCAGCCCGTTGCGGACGACCAGATAGGAATTCTGCCCCTGCCCGATCGGCACGACCAGCTTGAGCGGCACGCCCCCCGAGACCGCGATGATCGCCGGGAAATCGCCATAGGATGCGAAGTCGATGCGCTTGCCGGAAAAGCCCTCGTTGATCAGCGGCGCGCCGACCGCGGTGGGCACCGGGGTGAGCGCGAGCTGGATGCCGCGCCTGGCCAGCTCATCCTTGAGCCAGCCCTGCTCGATCACCACCCCGGTGACGCCGCTGTAAACCTGCCGCCCCTCGAACGGATAAGCGATGCCGGCGATGTTGACGATCTTGGGCCTGGCGGCGTTCGCCCCGCCTGCGCCGCGGAACTGGAACGCGACCAATCCGGCAAGGAGCGCGAGCGCAATCACGCCGATCGCCCATGGTTTCCATGACTTCCTGCTGCTGGCCACGCGGAATTCCTTTCGCCCGGCGAGATGCACTTCGCGTGCCAAAAGCGGCTTGCGAGGGAAGCGGCGGCGTGGGGCGGTGGATCGCAGGTTCGGCTGCGCAAATCCGAGCAATTACCCGGAGATGACTGCGCGAAATGCAGCGGCGGAAGGCGGCCCACGCCTGAGCATCCAAGCCAGGCGACCTTGGCACGCCCTTTGCTCTGGCGTGCACCAAAATGATGAATGGCCGCGGTGCGCGGTTCCACGCGGGAGACAATGATGACGGGAGGCCCTGCGGCGCAGCACGATGCGCTCGACAGCATCTGGATCATGCGCTGCCCGATCCCCGCAGCCTCGGGGGTCGCCTGCGCGCTCGGCTGGATGCGGGAGGATTTCGAGCGCGACGGCATCATGGTCAAGCGCGTGCATGAGGCCGGGCTCAACCTAGTCGCCGACGATCCGGGGCGGCAGACCCGCCATCTCTTCCGCGAGGGCGGCAACATTCAGGCGTTGGCGACGCGCGCGCAGGATGTGCCGACGCGGGTGATCGGCCTCACCTGGATCGACGAACGCCAGGCGATCATGGTGCGCAAGGACACCCGCATCATGCGCCCGGCCGATCTGAAGGGCCTGCGCTTCGCTTTGCCCGACTTCGCCGCCACCCGCGGCACGAGCATCGCCCGCGGCATGGCGCTCCACGGCATCAAGAGCGCGCTCGCGCTCGGCGGCCTCGATCTCGAGCATGTGCAAATGGTCGACGTCCCCGCGCCGCCGGTCGAGCAGCCCAGCGCGCAGGGCATGCGCCGCCTATGGCTCGGACTCCAATGGCTCGCTGCCGGTCGCGTCGATGCCGTCTATGTAAAGGGCGCCGCCGCCGCCGAGACCGCCGCGCGGCTCGGTCTGTCGATCGGCATCGACCTCGACGCCTATCCCAGCCGGCTCGGGCGAGTGAATAACGGCACCCCGCGGCCGATCACGGTCGACACGCACATGCTCGAACATCATTTCGATCTGGTCGTCCGCTTCCTCGAACAGACGCTGCGAGCCGCGGATTGGGCCTCGACGCACCTGGCCGAGTTGAAGCAGGTCCTCACCTTGGAGACGCTGTCGGGTATCGCCGGAGTCGAGGCAGCGTATCGCGGCGATTTCCACCGCTCGCTGCATCCCGATCTCTCGCCCGATCGGGTAGACATGCTCCGTGTGCAGGCCGATTTCCTCTGGCTCCACGGCTTCCTCGACGCACGGGTCGACGTGGATCAATGGGTCGATAGTAGACCGCTGGAGGCTGCGCTCGAGCGCCGCGAGGTCGCCAGAGCCCGGGCGTTCGCGGCAGTCTGAAAGCTGAGCTAGGTCGGCCGAATTATTTCCTATTAACTTGATAGGATATTTGCCGCTATCCTTCCCGCAAGTTCGGGAGGAACCCATGGTCGCAGTCCCGCAAGACGATAATATCGAACCGCTCGACGTGGCGGTGACGGCGACCCGACAGGCCAGCGGGCGCCCGGTTCTGGCGTTCGATTGCCAGAAGCATCATTCGGTGGGCGCGCGGGCGCGCGCCTTCATCTTCTCCGATCCGCGCTCGCGTGCCCTGGTCCCGCTGATCGAGAAGATCGCGCCCAGCAACGCCAATATCCTCGTCATCGGCGAGACCGGCACCGGCAAGGAACTGGTCGCGCGTTATGTCCATTCGCTCAGCAGCCGCGCACAGGCGCCGTTCCTCGCGATCAATTGCGGCGCCTTTTCGGAATCGCTGATCGAAGGCGAATTGTTCGGCTATGAAAAGGGCGCCTATACCGGCGCGCACACCGCCCGCCCCGGCTGGTTCGAGGCGGCAAATGGTGGGACCTTGTTCCTCGACGAGATCGGCGATCTGCCGCTTTCGTTGCAGGTGAAGCTGCTCCGCGTGCTGCAGGAACGCGAGGTCGTCCGGCTTGGATCGCGCACGCCGGTTCCGCTCGACGTGCGCGTGATCGCGGCGACCAATGTCGATCTGCACCATTCGGTCGCCAACGGTACTTTCCGCGCCGACCTCTTCTACCGTCTCCAGGTAGTGACGTTGCCGCTGCTTCCGCTGCGCGAACGCCGCGCGGACATCCTGCCGCTCGCCCGCCATTTCCTGCAGATCTATGGCGACAAGATCCAGCCGGCGCGGCTCGATCTCAGCCCCGCCGCCGAAGAGACGCTCTATCGCTACGACTGGCCCGGCAATATCCGCGAGCTGGAGAATGCGATCTATCGCGCGACTCTGGTCAGCCAGGACGGCGTTATCCAGAACGCCGATCTCGGGCTGCCGAGTACAGATGGAGTTGCCGCCTATCCATCCGCGCTCACGAGCGAAGAGGCGAATCCTGCAGGCGGCGACCTCGAGGAGGTGATCCGGCCAATGGTGATCAAGCTGCTCGACGCGGGCCATGACGCACTGCTCGACCGACTGGTGAGCGCCGTGGTGACCGAGACATTCCAGATATGCGCGTCGAACCAGATCAAGACCGCCGCCGCGCTTGGCGTGACGCGCAATGTCGTACGCACGCATCTCAAGAATTTCGGCCTGATCTGAGCGTCGGGCGTCCGCCGCGGTGAAAACTCACCACGGCCCCTGCTGAATATCGCGCAATCCGCTCCGAAATTTTGCCACCATTCGCTCAACGCCTCTCCGCGGTTCGACTGGCACGCCCCTTGCTCCTTGTCCCGGCAGGCAAGCGAGGATCAGCAATGGCAACGACGCTCGAACGTCCGGCATCGAAGGACGCCCTTCCCGCCGAACTCTGGTTCACGCGCTGCCCGGTGCCGACCGCAACCGGCATCGCCTACAAGCTCGGCTGGCTCGCCGACGAATTCGCCGGCGACGGCATCACGCTGCGCACGCTTCAGGAATCGGGTTCCGAGCTCAGCCGGCACCATTACGACCATCGCCTGCCGACGCTGATCCGCGAGGGCGGCAATATGCTCTCGATCGCGGCGCGGGCGCAGGGGGAGCCGACCAAACTCGTGGGGCTCACCTGGATCGAGGAGAGCCAGCTGATCCTCACCCGCCCCGACACCGGCATCCACAGCGCCGCCGACCTCAAGGGTCGTCGCCTCGCGCTCCCCGGCTGGACCCGCAATGACATACCGAGCCATGTCCGCGGTACCAGCATCGCCCGCGGCATGTCGCTGCACGGCTATAAGGGCGTGCTCGCCTCGGCGGGCCTAACCTTCGACGATGTCGAGCTGGTCGAGATCGAGGATCGCCTCCGCAACATCGGTGGAAGCGGCCGCGACCTCGCGCCGCACCGCGCCGGCAACACCGGGCTCAACCGGCTATGGCCGATCGAGGTGCTCGCCGCGGGCGATGTCGACGCGATCTACGTCAAGGGCGCCTCGGCGCTCGACAGCGCGCGCGAGACCGGCCTCGTCGTCGCGGTCGATCTCGATGCGCTGCCCGATCCCCGCTTTCGCGTGAACAACGGCACCCCGCGCCCGATCACCGTCCATCAGGGCTTGCTCGACGATCATTTCGATCTGGTGGTCCGCTTCCTCGCAGTGACGCTGCGCGCCGCCGACCGGGTGGCGGCGGAACCCGACAAGCTGCGCGCGATCCTCGAATTCGAGACCGAAGGCAGCCCCGAAGCGGTCGACCGCGCATATGCCCGGCTGCACGAGGGGCTGCATCCGACGCTCGACGCCGAGCGGCTGGCTTTGCTCGATCAGCAGAAGAAGTTCCTGTTCACCCACGGCTTTCTCGACGCGGATTTCGCGCTTGCCGACTGGGTCGATCCGGGTCCGCTCGAAGCCGCGCTGACGCTCAACGCCGGCCGGAACATCCCTTCCCAAATCCTTGCCTGACAGGAGCAAAGCCATGTCCGAACGTCCCGGTCTTTCGCCCGAAGCCATAGCCTTCGTCGTCGAGGCGGAGAAGGAGGCCAGCCGCGCCTTCCGCCTGCTGCGCGAGACGCGCACCGTCTCGGCCAGCGGCACCTTGTTCTACGGCGTCCGCATTCCCGGCGAGGACAAGATCGTCACGCTCAATTATCAGGGCCTGTGGGAGGAGGACCCCGACCGGCCGCTCACCGGGGTGATCGACTTCGACGGCACCAGCTATTGGAGCAACCCTCCCGGCGGCACCGCGCGCTACCTCAAGCTGTTCCGCACCCATCCCGACGTCCAGGCGATCAGCCATGTCCACACGCCGCATCTCGGCGCCTATTCGCAGGCGCATCAGGCGCTGCCCTTGCTCTATGTGCCCAACCGCCGCTTCCGCTTCACCGCCGAGCTGCCGGTCTACATCAACCGCCGCCAGCCCGAGGTCGACTTCATCCTCGATGCGATCGCGAACGACCGGCAGGTCCCCGGCATCGTCGAGGCCAATGGCGGCGCGACAGTGTGGAGCTGGAAGGGCATCCGCGACCTGACCAACACCATCGTGTTGCTGGAGGAAGGCGCGCAGTTCCAGATCCTCGGCGCCGCGCTCGGCGGCTCGAAGCCATTCGGGCCCGGGGTGCTGGAGCAGCAATGGAAGATGGGCAAGCTCGTCCCGCCCACGGCCAGCGTCGCCGATGACGGCGCCATCCACTATGCCGAACCCGCAGCGGTCGCGGCCGAGTAAGCGCGATGTCTGGTAACAGAAAACAGCTCGCGCTCGGCGTGTTCCTCACCCGCCACGGCCATCATCCCGGAGCCTGGCGCCAGCCGGGCTCCGCGAAGAGCGGCCGGCCCGATTTCAACTATTGGGCCGATCTCGTGCGCACTGCCGAGCGTGGCAAGCTCGACACTGCCTTCTTCGCCGATTTTGCCGGCCAGAGCGGCGACAGCACCAAAGGGATCGAGCGCCGCCACGCCTTCCTCGATTTCGAGCCGCTGACGCTCACTGCGGCGCTTGCCAGCATCACCAGCCGGATCGGGCTGGTGGCGACGGTGAACACCAATTTCGAGCAGCCTTACGCGCTTGCCCGGCGCTTCGCCTCGATCGACCATATCAGCGGCGGGCGCATCGGCTGGAACATCGTCTCCTCGCTCGCCGACGGCGCCGCGAAGAGCTTCGGGATCGAGCAACCGCTCAGCCATTCCGAACGCTATGAGCGGGCATCCGAGTTCGTCGATGTCGCCCGCGCTCTATGGGACAGCTGGGAAGACGACGCTTTCGAGCATGCGGATGCCGAGAGCGGCATCTATCTCGATCCGAACGATGTGCACCCGGTGCGGCACGAGGGAAAGCATTTCCAGATCAGCACCGTCCTCGACACCGCCCGGCCGATTCAGGGCCATCCGGTGTTCGTCCAGGCGGGCAATTCGGAAGTGGGCCGCGAGTTCGCCGCCAAATATGCCGAGATGATCTATGCCGCGGCGCAATTCATCGAGGAGGCGCAGAGCTTCTATGCCGATGTGAAGGGACGCATGGCGAAGCACGGCCGCGATCCCGACACGCTCAAGGTGATGCCCGGCCTGTCCTTCGCGATCGGCAGCAGCCGGCAGGAAGCGCAGGACAAGTTCGCCGCGCTGGAGTCGGCGGTCGATTTCTCGGGCGAGCTCAATCTCATGGGCCACGACGTCAGCGCCTATCCGCTCGACGGGCCGCTCCCCGATTTGCCAGAACCCGAGAACGGCAAGGGCCGCTGGCGCCAGCTGACTGCGCTGGCGCGACGCGAGAATTTGACGATCCGCCAGCTGTTCCTGCGCTTCAACGCCGTGCGCGGCCACCGCGTCGCGATCGGCACGCCGGGCGACATCGCCGACCAGATCCAGGACTGGTTCGAGCGGGAAGCCGCCGACGGTTTCAACCTGATCCCGCCGCTGCTGCCGAGTTCGCTCAGCGAGTTCGTCGATCTCGTCGTGCCCGAACTCCAGCGGCGCGGCCTGTTCCGCACCGAATATGAAGGCACCACCATGCGCGAGCACCTCAATCTCCCGCGCCCGCAGATCGCACGCTCCGCCGAAGCGCCGGCGCAACGCATCCTCGCTCCCGTCTCCTGACAAAGGAACCTCGCATGGCCAATACGCTCGACACGCTCTGGTACACCCGCTGCCCGGTTCCGACCGGGCTCGGCATCGCCATCCAGCAAGGCTGGCTGGACGACGCCTTCCGTGCCCAGGGAACCAAGGTCTCCTCGCTGATCGAATCGAACGACTTCGCCACGCGCGAATCGCATTTCAGCCACACGCTGCAGAATTCGGTGCGCCACGGCGGCAACATCCCCGCGATCAGCGCGCGCGCGCTGGGCCGCGACACACGCGTCATCGGGCTGTCCTGGGCCGACGAGACCCAGTTGATTCTCGCCAGCCCGGAATCGGGAATCCAATCGGTGCGCGACCTCAAGGGGCGCCGTTTCGGGCTGCCCAACTGGAAGAATGTCGAGATCGATTTCTCGCGCGCGCAGGCGATCCGCGGACTCGAGAATGCACTGAGCCTCGAAGGGCTGAGCGTCGCCGATGTCGAGCTCGTGGATCAGGATATCGAGACGCATTATAGCGATCGCTCCGCCGAGAATCTCAACGGAACGCTCGCGTGGGGCGGGCGCAGCACCAGCCGGGCGCGGGCGAACAATCTCGAAGTGATCGCTTTGCTGCGCGGCGAAGTCGATGCGGTCTTTCTCAAGGGTGCGCATGGCGCACAGGTCGCGAACCAGTTCGGACTGACGACGGTGATCGACACCGGCGTGCATCCCGAGCCGCTGATCCGCGCCAATAACGGCACGCCACGCACCCTGGCGGTGGACGGACATCTGCTCGACAATCATTTCGATGCGGCAGTGACGATCGTCGAGCAGGTGCTGCGCGCCGAAGCCTGGGCGCAGGGCAACGCATCCGAGGTGCGCCGCTACCTGGCGCGCGAGACCAATGCGAGCGAATATTGGGTGTCGGTGGCCTATGGCAGCGACGCGCAGACCCGGCTGAAGACCGATCTCGCCGAGCAATCGATCGCCGCGATCCAGGACTTCACCGACTTCCTGCATCGCTGGAACTTCATCCCGGCCAGCTTCGAGGTTCGCGACTGGATCGATGCCCGGCCGCTGGAAGCTGCCCGCTCGGCGCGCATCGCGGTCTGACCCACGCGCAATGCTGATGGCCACCACGCCGCCCGCCGCCACGGCGGGCGCGCCACTGATCCGCTGCCTCGCAATCTATCGCCGGATGCCGCTGCGCTTCGCGGCGACGGCGGGGATGCTGCTGGCGGTCAACCTTGCGCTGGTGGCCCAGCAGGGACTGGTCGGGCGTTCCGTGCACGAAGCGGGGCTCGGCAAGCTCGTCGTCCGCGACGCCGCTGGCGGGCTCGATTACAGCCGCGCCTGGTTCTGGGTGACGCTGCTGCTCGGCCTCTCGGCAGCGCGCGCAACGGTGCAATATGGCGCGGGTTTGCTGTCGCTCGCGATCGGACAGGAACTGCTCACGGTGCTGCGCCAGCGCATCCTGATCCAGGTCCAGCGGCTCGACCTCACCTATCACTGGCGCCACGGCGTCGGCGAGATGGTGACCCGCATGACCCGCGATGCCGACAAGGTGCGCGACGCGCTGATCAACTTCTGGCGCCAGATGTTCGAGACCGGGCTGACCATCGTGATCTCGGTCTCGCTGCTGACCTGGTACTCGCTGTGGCTGGGGATCGTGCCGCTGGCGCTGATGGTTCTCGGCATCGCCCTGCTCGCAGCACAGGCGGATGCACTGGTCCTGCTCGATCGCAGGATCGGCGCCGCATACGACGCCGTCACGCAGGATCTTTCCGAAGGCGTCAACGACGTGCGCGTGATCAAGGCGTTCGGGCTGGGTGACGCCCGCGTCGCCCGGTTCGACGCGCATATCGCCACCTTTCGTCGCGAAGCGCGCGCCGCGATCTTCCACGCCTCGCTGCGGGTGCCGCCTCCACAGGCAGTGATCGCATTGGGCCATGCCTGGGTGCTGGGATATGGCGCGTGGCTGGTGCGCGAGGGCCGGCTCGATCTCGGCGCGCTCGTCACCGCCTTGCTCGTGGTGAACACCCTCGTGCTGCGGATGGAAAGCATCGGACTGCTCCTCCAGGTCATCGCCGATGCGCGCGCCTCGGCCGGGCGGATCTGGGAAGTGCTCGACGCCAGGATATGTCCCCGATGCTGCGTCGGATATTGCTCCCGCACGCTGGCCGTGCTTAGCTCCGCCGCGCAATTCCAAAAGGGGGAACCGAGAATGAGGCTGGTTATTGCCACCTGTGCACTCCTGCTCGCGCCGGCGGCGGTCGCGCAAGAGACCACGACCTATCGTTATGACGCGCTCGGGCGCCTCGACAAGACTTCGACGACCGGCGGCCAGAACAACGGGACGGTCAATGAAGTCCAATTCGACGATGCGGGCAATCGCGTGAAGTATACGACGACCGGTGCGACCGGGACTCCGAGCAGCGGTATGAAAGTCATCGTCGTTCCGCTCAACGGCTTCACGGTCATCGCTATTCCCAATCCCTGGGCTGCGAAATAATATCATGCGGAGCAACGGAAACGTCCGACCCGGGCCATCCCGGGTGCGGGCGGCAGTGACATTCGTCGCAGCGCTTGCATTCCCCTCTGCCGCATTCGCGGAGTGCACCCCGGGAGCCTGCAACGACGTCAAGATAACCTTTTTCTATGTCGACGGATCGAATGCGAGCTGGTTGTCCACTTCCGGCACCGAGACGCTTGTGACCCAATGCGCCGCCGACGGCGGCGTGCTCCTGAAGATCGACCCCCTCCGCGCCAATGCCGACTGGCTGTATTCGACGGCACTCAGCGCATTCATGACGAACCAGACCGTCAGCGTCCGCCTCGATCTTAGCGTGCCCGGGACCTGCACGATCGCCTATATCACGATGGGCAAACTCTAGACGTGGATGCGGCAGACGCGCGACCGCCCCGTCGATGGGCTCGAGCGTCGCCGCGACCGACGGAATATATTTGATCGATGCGGAGTTGTCCGGCAATCGGCCGGCTTTGGGAACGTTCAACCCATCGGCCGACGAACACGCGCTCATTATCCACAAATAGTGTCGTACAACACAATCCCGACGCGAGCCGGCGATGTCCGTGGGGCTAGCTTCGGCCCATCTTTGGACCGATACAATCGGGCGATGACGGCAGATCGACGCATCGTCTTGCCTGTCAGGACCAGTTGCCCATCTGCTGGATCGGGCCCGGTGCGACCGATTCTCGCCATAATACGATCCTGGCCCGGTTGGCGTATTGAAGCATGAAATAGGCGTACATCGATTTGCCGTCGTCCGTGGTCAAATCGATATAGTAATTGTAACAGCAACCTGCCCATTCCGGGTTGAAAGCGTGAAGATTCCTGAAATACAGCTTCGCGCCGTAAATAGAGAACTGCACGAGCGAGGCGTTATCGGCGATCGCGGCAGTCGAGTTTTGGAACAGAACACGGGGCATCGCACCCGCCAATGTTCGCCCGGATACCGCACGCACAAAAGAGCCGCTGGAATGCACGTCTTTGTTGTTCCGGCTTTCCGGCGATGCCGTGCCAAGCAGCGAAAAACAAAGCAGCGCCGTCTCGCAAATTCCCATCTCGCCCCCACCCAAGAATGCGCCGACGCACCGGAGATCGATCATCGGGCGTCGCAACTCTATCCGGCATCCTCTATTTCACCAAGACGCCCCGAACGGGAAACTGCCTTTGGGCGGGAGGCTATGGCAACGCCCGGCCGCCAATCCTATTGTGCCGCCGAATCAGGAGCCCGCATGTCTGGGAAAGATCAAGACCGAAAGCCGCGATCGACGCAGCCCGCAACGCCGCGGCGAAGGTGCCGCGCTTGAGCTGCCCCGGCATCGTCGATTCCGACTTTCTCGGCAGCGTCCTGCGCTTTGCCGACTGCGAGGCGCAGACGATCGGGATGCAAGGCTATCAGGCGCTCGCCGCATCCGGCTCGCCGTTAGGCGCGCTGCTGACCGGCTTGCTGACCATCTTGATCGCCTTTCTCGGTTACCGGATGTTGCTGGGGCATCTTCCCGACGGCCGCGAAGGCGTGCTCACCTTCGTCAAGATCGGGCTCGTGCTTGCGTTCGCGACCAGCTGGGCCGCCTATCGCGTGATCATCTATGACGTCGCGTTGCGCGGCCCCGCCGAGATCGTCGGTGCGATCGGCGGCGCATCCGGCGTCCCCGGCGCAAATGGCGGATTGGTCGCGCGGCTTGGCGAAGTCGATCGCGCGATGGTCGAGTTGAGCCGGCTGGGCATGACCGGAGGCGTGCCCATCCCCGTCCAGCCGGAGGGAGAGCCGGGGGGAAACACGCAAGCGCCGCCCGAGCCGCAATATCAGTTCAACTACGAGCCTGGAACGATCTTCGGGTCCTCGTCGCTCGGCACGGCGCGCCTCGTCTTCCTCACGGCGACGATCGCAGCCTATGCCTCGGTCCGCCTCGTCGCCGGGCTGCTGCTTGCGATCGGGCCGCTCTTCATCACTTTCCTGCTGTTCGACGGGACGCGCAGCCTGTTCGAAGGATGGGTGCGCGCGCTCGTCGCAGCCACAGTCGGGGCACTTGCGGTCACGATGACGCTCGGCGTCGAACTCGCATTGCTCGAGCCATGGCTCGCCGATCTGCTGGGGCGACGCTATGTCGGGCTACCCAGTTCGGCCAGCGCGACCGAATTGCTCGTGATCGGGCTCGCCTTCGCGATGCCCCTGGCCCAGTGGAACGGCAT